>RRZU012625576.1_pt1 | contig 15320 bp, 11 predicted proteins | sample 2165561 | NCBI WGS metagenome assembly RRZU01 (sample SAMN10456909, study PRJNA506462) | wastewater metagenome | isolation source: wastewater sludge | place: USA: Moscow, Idaho
CCAAAATCATCGCGATAGAACGAAACATCGATCAGTCCGACTTCGCTGGTCTGGCCGAGCAGTTCTCTTAGTCGGCGCGCAATCCACGCGCCTCCGCTATGAATCCCGACAAGCACGGTATTCGGTTGCAGGTGTGGTCGGATGAGATTTGCCAGTTCAACGCACTGCGCTTCGGCGTCAGGTAGTTTGTCGAGGGACATGGTTATGTTGGATTCCTGGATTCTTCGAAAAGACGTTCAAAAAAACACTGCAATATGATCTGGGCCGCCAGCGCATCAACGTGTTCGCGCGCGCTTTTGGCGTTGTGGCCGCTCTCGCGTAGCCGATCTTCCGCCTCGACCGAACTGAGTCGCTCTTCGGCATAGTCAACGGGCAAGCCGAAGCGCCCACGCAGCTGATTGGCGAAACGAGTCGATCGCGCGGTCATCTCGTGCGCACTGCCGTCGAGGGCCAGCGGCAAGCCCACGACCAGCGAGACGGGCCGCCACTCCTTGATCAACGCCTCGATCGCAGCAAAACGCTCGGCATTGGCTTCGCCGCGAATCGTCGTCAGCGGATGCGCCTGCGCCATTGGCCATTCGCCAACCGCGACGCCAATCCGTTTTACGCCAAAATCGAAAGCCAGAATGGTGCCCGCCGGACGACCCTGAGAATCAGGCATGCCCGGCCTTTTCCGACAGATTGGCAAAGTCGATTCCGAGCGTTTCCATGGCCGAAGGCAGTCGCTCCTCGAAAGGCAGTTCGAAGAGGATGCGCGGATCGGCCGGCACCGTCAGCCAGGCGTTTTGCACCAGCTCGTTCTCGAGCTGGCCGGCACTCCAGCCGGAATATCCGAGCGTCACCATGATCTCACCGGGCTGTCCGTCCTTGCCGACGGCCTGCAAGACATCACGTGAACTGGTGAGGCCGACTTCGGACGTCACGACCAAGGTCGACTGCCAGTTCCCGACCGGGCGGTGTAATACAAATCCACGGTCGGTCTGCACGGGGCCGCCAAAATAGACCGGAAGCCTGCCCACATTCGGCGATTCGAGCGGCACTTCGATCTTCTCGAAGAGCGTCGCCAGATCCATGTCGATCGGGCGGTTGACGATCAGGCCCAGCGCGCCCTGATCGTTGTGTTCGGCAATATAGATCAGGGTTCGCGAAAAATAGGGATCGTCCATTGCCGGCATGGCAATGAGAAAATGATCGGTGAGGTTCATACTCTGCATAGCCGGCCTATTTTAATCGCCGGATGCCGCCGATACAAAGGTAATCCATGCTCGATTCCGTACTTGTCTGGTTCAGGCGCGATCTGCGCGACGACGACCATGTAGCTCTGTCCGAAGCCTTGCGACGTGCACGTTCGGTTTACTGCGCGTTCATCTTTGACCTCGACATTCTCGACGCGTTGCCGGACAGACGCGATCGCCGCGTCGAGTTCATCCACGTTTCGCTGGTTGAGCTCGACCTCGCCTTACAGCGGCGAGGTGGCGGCCTTATCGTTCGGCACGCGCGCGCAGTCGACGAAATCCCGAAACTGGCACACGAACTTGGCGTCGCTGCCGTTTTCGCCAACCGCGACTATGAGCCCCTGACCAAGGCACGTGATGCCAAGGTGGCGGCAGAACTCAGGCGACTGGGCATTGAATTCGAGGCGTTCAAGGATCAGGTCATCTTTGACGGCCACGAGGTCCTGACCCTCGCCGGAAAGCCCTTCACCGTGTTCACGCCCTACAAGCGAGCCTGGCTGAAACGCCTTGCGGAAGATGACCTTGCGCCCTATTCGACAGAACAAGGTCGCCTGGTGACGACCAAGGCCGCATCGCGTTTGCCCTCCTTGCCGGATATCGGCTTCGCGACGACCAATCTCTCGACCCTCGGGATCATCCCGGGCATGAACGGCGCACGGCAGCTGACGGACGACTTCTGCTCGCGTATCGGCCGTTACGCCGAGCAACGCGATTTCCCCGCAATCAAGGGCGTGTCCTACCTTTCGGTCCATCTTCGCTTCGGTACCATTTCGATCCGCGAACTCGCCTCACGCGCGATGGCCTTCGGCGCCGGTATGGGCGATGTCGGGGCCGCCACCTGGCTCTCTGAACTCATCTGGCGGGAGTTCTATTTCATGATCCTCGACCATTTTCCGCATGCCGTCGAACGCTCATTCAAGCCGGAATACGACGCCATCGAATGGGAAACGGGCGATCTGGCCGATCAACGGTTTGCTGCCTGGTGCGAAGCCAGAACCGGCTATCCGCTGGTTGATGCGGCCATGCGGCAGTTGAATTCCACCGGTTACATGCACAATCGCCTGCGCATGATCGTCGCCTCGTTTCTGACCAAAGACCTGGGAGTCGACTGGCGCCGCGGCGAAGCCTACTTCGCGGAACACCTGAACGATTTCGATCTTTCAGCCAACAACGGCGGTTGGCAGTGGGCCGCCTCCAGCGGCTGCGACGCCCAGCCCTACTTCCGCATATTCAACCCGATCACGCAATCCGAACGCTTCGATCCGGGTGGCCGCTTTATCCGCCGCTATCTGCCTGAGCTTTCAACCGTGCCGGAGCGTTTCGTCCACGCGCCATGGCGCATGGATGCCAAGCAGCAATCGGAATGTGGCGTCGTGATCGGGAAGCACACGCCCAAACCTATTGTCGAACATGAGGACGCGCGCCGTCAGACACTGGCGCGCTATGCCACAGTCAAACGTGGCGCTGCTTCGTGACGTAATCGGCAACCAGCCCGAGCAGTTCGTCTTCCTGGTAAGGCTTGCCGAGGTAGTGATTGACCCCGATTTCAAACGCATAAGTGCGGTGCTTCTCAGCGGTACGCGAGGTAATCATGATGATCGGCACGGCCTTCAGGCGCTCGTCGGCGCGAACGTTCCGTGTCAGATCAAAGCCGTCCATGCGCGGCATTTCGATATCGACGAGCATGACGTCGGGAACCACATCAAGCAGCTGCTCAAGCGCCTCGACGCCATCCTTGGCCAGAAGCACCTGGTAGCCTTCGCGCGCCAGCAAGCGGCCGGTGATCTTGCGCACTGTCAGCGAGTCATCGACGACCATCACCGTTGGCAACGTCGGCACGTCAGCCGCTGACGGCACTTCAGGCACTGCCGGCGCATGCGCGACAGCGTCGGCAAGCGGCGCGCGACTGGCGAGCGCCACCGGATTCAGGATCAACACCACCTGACCGTCACCGAGCACCGTCGCACCGTCGATTCCGACCACCCGCGCCAGCTGTGGGCCAATGTTCTTGACGACGATTTCCTCGTTACCCATCAATTCGTCGACCTGAACCGAGATCCTCCGATCACCGCTTCGCAGCAACAGAGTCCAGTACTGTCGATGCTGTTCCGGAAGCGCCTGGGTCTCGCCGAGCAGATGCGGCAGATAGCTGAACGGATAATGATGCCCCATCCATTCTGCGGTTCCGGCCTCCCGAATGCGCGTCAGCGCCGCTTCCTTCAAGTCGAGGACCTGTTCGATCATCACCGAGGGAATGGCGTAACGCTTGCTTCCGGCACGCACGATCAGCGCCTTGGTCACCGCCAGAGTCAGCGGAATGTAAAGGCGAAACTCCGTCCCCTGACCAGGCGTGGATACGGTTTCGATCCGCCCGCCCAGGCTACCGACCTCGGTTTTCACCACATCCATGCCAACGCCGCGTCCGGCGACTTGCGATATTTCCGACGCCGTCGAGAATCCCGGCGTAAAGATCAGATTCGCCAGGCGCTCGGCATCCGCCTCTTCGTTTTCCTGAAGCAGGCCAGCCTCGATACCGCGTGCGCGGATGCGTTCAAGATCGAGGCCCGCGCCATCATCGGTAAAACTCAGGATGATTTCGTTGCCCGCCTGCTTTAGCGCAAGCGAGATTTCGCCGATGTCCGGCTTCCCCTTCGCCACCCGAACGTCGCGATCCTCGACGCCGTGCGCAACGGCATTGCGCAGCAGATGCTCCAAGGGCGCTGCCATCTTGTCGAGAACACTGCGGTCAAGCTCGACCTGGCTCCCCTTGATCTCAAGATTGACGCGTTTGTTCAGTTCCTTCGACGTCTGCCGGACGATACGATAGAGGCGGTCGGCAAGACTGCCGAACGGGACCATGCGTACGGACATGAGTTCCTGCTGGACCTCGCGATTCAGACGAGCCTGCGCGATGATTGCCGCATTCGCGTCATCGAGGTTCTTCAGCAAATTCTGCTGAACCGTCGCAACGTCGTTGACCGACTCGGCCATCATCCGCGTCAGTTCCTGGAAGCGGGTAAATCGGTCAAATTCCAGCGGATCAAACCCGGCGTGGAGTTCATCCGTCTGCGCCGTCCGAGACTGCATCTGCGATTCAGCCTGGATTTCAATTTCCCGCAATTGACGGCGCAAGCGGATCACGTTTTCCGTCAGATCGAGCAAGGACTCCTTCAGGCTGCGCATCTCGCCCTCAATCCGCGAACGCGCAATCGACAGCTCACCGGCCTCGTTGACCAGACGATCGACGAGATCCGAACGAACGCGTAATGTCGCACGCTGAATTGATGACCCTGTTTCAGCGTCATCCTCGACACCACGCGCACGGTCGCTCCGGCGCTCAATCGCCGCAGTCACGGCGATTGCTTCGGGAACCTGCACCGCAGTGCCGACTGCGGGTACCGGCACAACAGCCAACCCAGGCGTCGTGGCGGGCGCCTGACTCAACGACTCGCCGCGCTGCAAACGCTCAATAATCTGCTGTACGGCATCCAGTGACGAGTGAATCTCTTCAATCATCTCTGGCGTCACTTCGCCGGTGCGGCTTGCTTCATCCACGCGCGCCTCGATCGCGTGCGTGATTTCCCCCAGCCGCATCGCCCCGGCCATGCGCGCACTTCCCTTGAGCGTATGCAGAAGACGAGCGAGTGTACGAACCGGCTCTCCGCTGCCTGGCGCGTTACGCCAAGCCCTCATTTGCGCAGCAATACTCTGGTTCAGATCGACCGCTTCTTCGAGGAAGATGGGCAACAGTTGCTCGTCGATCTCGTCCGGCAATTGCGGAATCGATTCAATCGGGGCCGATGACGCCGGCACCTCGGTCTTTGCAGCGTCCGACGCGACGGCACTACCTGAAACCGGTTCAATTCCGGGCGCAAAAGCATCAACCTCTTCGCGACCTTGCACCGCCATCTTCGTCGCCGGATACAAGCCATCCAGGGCGACGATGACGTCATCCGCATCTTCCGGCAAACGCTTGATTGCAACATTCTCGAGCATTGCACCAAGCGCGCCGATAGCCTGGCGAATCACCGCAATCGATTCCGGACTGGCATGCTGCGACGAGTGGTCACGGCGCAACAGAGCGTGCTCAAGCGCCAAACCGAGCCGATTAACCGGATCCATCCCGACCGTCGCGGAAATCCCGGCCAAGGTATGCGCAGCTCGATACATGGCGTGCGGCGTGGGCAGCAACTCGTTGCGCTCAAGCGCCGAGAGCTCCTTTTGCAGCGTCGCGAGATGCCCACTGGCCTCTTCGGCGAAGATCTCATAGAGCACGGGCGAAATCGTGATCGTCTGCTGGTCTCGCGCAGGTTTGTCCGAGGCATCTTGAGCGGGCGCCTGTTCGGCCGACTCGGACAGCGCTTCAATCGGCGCTTCGGGTTCTGCTTCATACGGAAGCGGATATTCGAGGCCTTCCCCCTCTTCGTTTTCGTGAGGAACGGCGACCGGCGAGAAATCAACGGCAATGATCTCCGCACCGTCCTGAGCGACGACTTGCTCGGCATCGCTGGGTGAAGGCTGTTGGTCGACGCTGGCAGCGATCGGCGAATCCTCGCCGCCCATCGCTTGAAGCGCGGATCCGGATGGCGTCGCAGCGACGGACTCCGCGGCCTCCGGCGCAACCGGGACAACCGGTGCAATCGGTACGACCAGGATGTCTTCGTCACTTTGCCGCATCGAGTCAGCAAGAGCGATCAAAGAAGACGGATCGGGTGCCCGCCCTTCCTTCGTTTCCAGGAAGTGCACCCAGTTCGTAAACAGCGAGTATGCCCGATCAATCATATCGAGCAGCGAAGCGCCCACCTCCAGCTCTTTGCGCAGCCAAAGGTTCAGTGTTTGCTCAACAGACCACGCTGCTTCTCCAACGTCCTTGAGCCCGACCATTCGTCCACTGCCTTTGAGCGTATGGAACGACCGTCGGATGGTGGTCAGATACTCCTCGTTATGCGCTTCGCTCTGCAAAAGCCGGGCGTTCTCTTCGATGGTCGCCAGAACCTCGTTCGCCTCTTCAAGGAAAATCCCGAGCAATTCCGCGTCGACATCCTCGCTGCTCGATTGCGAGAGCTGAATCGTCTCGGCAGAGGGCGCCGGCAGGTCAGCCTGTTGCGGCTTGAGCGAAGTCATCGCCTCGTCCAACTGCGGCGCTGCCGTGTCTCCGGCTTCCAACGCGGACAGGATCACCCTTGTTTGCTCGACGAGCACGGTGTCGGCGACCAGATCGGCATCATTCCTCAACGCCGTCAGATTGTTCTTGAGCTCTTCCCTCAAGCTACTGTCGTCAGGTTGCTCCTTCAATGCACCAATCAGCGCCCGAGCCTCAAGCTTTTGCTGCTCCAGGTCCTGTTCGACCGAACCGGCGACATCCTCTTCCTCGACTTCGTCAGTCTCCCGGCCCTTGTCGGCGGAGCGATTCTTCATCCGGTTGGAAAAATCGGCGAAATCGTCCGCGCCGTGCTGCATGGCATCAATAAAAAAGCCGATCAGGGACAACTGGTCCGCCACCTTCTCGAAATCGTCCTCGTGCGGCACGTATTCCGGATTGGAGAAGCGATGGATCTCTTCTGAACAGCCGCGCAACGCTGCCACCGCGGCATCCTGACGCATCATGGCCAAGGCCCCGATGACCTGGCGCAACGGTACTTGCAGACTTTCCAGTTCGGCTCTCTTGTCCGCATCGCGGAAGAAACCGTCGAGCACCTGCTCGATCTGCACCAGATTGCTCTGAATCTCCTTCGCCACCTGCCCGATCAACAGCTTTTCTTGCGCCTGGCGCGACATTTCATCGAGCAAGGGGATCTCGGAACCCGGTTGAGGAGCGTTTCCTGCGATACAACCATGAATGCGCGCAACCGTCACGTCCACCTGGTGCGCGAAATCGCCGCCAAGCTGCCGGAAATTCTCTTGCGCGTTCTGGGCCAGCAGGATGGCGGTGGCAATCTCCATCGCCAAGACGTCAGAATGGCGGCCAATCTCTTCGGAGAGCCAATTTGCGGCGGCGGCGATGGCCTGGGCCAAGCGACGGAAATCGGTATGCCCCAATTGCGCCACGAGTCCGGACAGGTCGTTCGCGTGCTCCTTGAACAACGGCAACGCCTGCGAGGTTCCGGAACAAAACTTGTTCCACGTTTCTTCTGTGCTGGTGATGACTTCGCGCAGCTTCCTCCGAACAGCCTCTTCCGGAGCCGGCGCATTCACATCCGAGCTCGGAACAGCCGCCTGCAACTGGTAAGCGTCCTTGATCTTCTGAACCGCATCGCTGCTCGTATCCGCAGTCGCGACAAAATAGAGCGCATCGCGCACCAGGCGCTCGGCAACGTTCTTCGACCCGTCGAGCAGACGGCGGATTTGCAGGTCAATCCGTGCGCAGAGCTGTTTGGCATGGCTCTCTTCCCGCACAGCACCTTCCGCCAAAGCAGAGAGAAATCCGGCAGCCACCCACCAGAACGAACGGGCTGCAGCCGACTCCTGCGTTTCCTCGATCCACCGGACGGCGAGTTGCATATCGCCGAGGCCGCTTCGGTCGGCCGGACTCTTCAGCCAGGCCAGGAACCCGCGCTGAAAACGGCCACGCTCCTGCCGCAGGAGCTTGTGAAACTCATCCGGGGCAATTTTCTTGGCCGGTGCATCACGCCTGGGCGGCCGCGCCGTCAAATCAGGGAAGAAAAGATCGGTTGCCGAAACACGCTCCTGCCCACGAGCTGCCTGAATCTCGCGATAGATTGCCAGCAAACGCAACGGCTGGTTGGGCTGGCCATTGATCAAGTCGTCAAGATAGTGGCCAACAGCGCCTAAAGCCCGGCGCGCAAGAGCGACGCCCGACGGGTCCGCCGCAACGGCCTTCTCTTCAAGCGACAACAGAAAGGCTTCGAGAACCTCAGCGAATTGCGTCACCCCGTCAAGCCCGACGATGGTCAGCGCACCTTGAACTTGATGCAGATGCGTTCGGCTAAAACGAATCTGCGTCAGGTCGCCCTCGCCGGCCTCCAGACTTGCGGTGTATTGCTGAAGCGCTTCGTCCGCACGCCCCAGGGCAAGATCGATCTCGCTCTTGACCCAAGTCAGCGGGCCAACATCAAATTCTGTCGCTGCATTCATGAAGGGCAGTATCTCCGATCTCTGCGCAGGGCAATCAGCCCACCTTGAAGCCGGCAACTGAACCCTTCAGTTCCGTCGCTAGTCCGGCCAGCTCGCCGACAGCAATCGCTGTCTTTTGCGTACCTGCTGTCGTCTGTTCGGTCACCCGGAGAATATCCTGCATTTTTCCGGCGACGCTGGTCGCTGAATCCGCCTGCGTTCGCGTCGCGTCAGAAATGCTCTCGATCAGTTGTGCCAGATTCTGCGAAACGTCGCCGATTTCGGCCAGAGCCTGACCGGCTGCGTCTGAAAGCTTTGCCCCTTCGACCACGCCTCGCGTAGATTCTTCCATAGCAGAAACGGCGCCTTGAGTATCGGTCTGAATGGTCTTCACGATCGCTGCGATCTGCTTTGTCGCTTCACCTGAACGCTCGGCAAGCCGTTGCACTTCTTCGGCAACCACGGTAAAGCCTCGCCCGGCATCCCCGGCTGATGCCGCCTGAATCGCAGCATTAAGAGCCAGCACGTTCGTCTGCTCGGTAATGTCGGAAATCAGTTCAACGATTTCGCCAATCTCCTGCGAGGACTCTCCAAGACGCTTGATTCGCTTTGACGTTTCCTGGATCTGTTCGCGAATTTCGTTCATGCCCTTGATTGAATCCTGCACCGCAACCGTGCCTTTACCTGCCGCGGCCAGCGATTGGCGTGCCACCTGCGCAGAAAGGTTCGCGCTGCCGGAAACTTCCGACATTGAACTGGCCATGGCCAGGACCGACCGGCCCGCGTCCTGAATTTCAACGGACTGGCGCTCGGCAGCCGCGAGCAACTCCGCCGAAGTCTGCTGTGCGATTTCGGTTGCTTGAGTCACGCGGCCAGCCGCGTCGTTGATACGCCCGACCAACACCCGGAGCTCTTCAACCGTATAGTTGATCGAGTCGGCGATAGCACCGGTGATGTCTTCGGACACGGTGGCCGTGACAGTCAGATCGCCATCGGCCAGGTCGCCCAGTTCATTCATCAACCTCAGAATGGCATCCTGATTCTGTCGATTGACCATTTCACTGACCAGTCGGCTTTGCTCGGCCTCTTCGGCTTGGCGCCGCGTATCGTCAAGGTAGATCTTGGCCATGAGAACCAATGTCGCCAGGACAAGAACGACCAGAGCGGCCAAAATCGCGCCATAGACGGCGCGTTCCGCGATGCCGCCTTGATAGGCATCAGCCAGCGCCTTGGCGGAACCGAGCAACTCCTCGCTGTCGCGGAAAATCTTGGACCCCGCCTGCTTGGCCACGACCAATCGTTGCATGCTGTCCAGGATTCCCTTAACGGCTTCCTGATACTCCTTGAAACTGACCTCAAGCTGGGTCAGATTCGTGCGCGTTTCCAGATCATTTGTCGCCGAGGTTCCCAGAGTCGCGCTTCCCTGAAGAAGAGCCGCCAGCAGGTCCTTGAACTTATTGGTGTCCTTGGCCATCTGGAACGGCGTCTGCGGACTGATTTCATCACCGACCAACAGCGCACTGGCATTCTTGGCGATACGCTGGGTCAACATCACCATCTGGTTGGCGGCTGCAATCTCGCCAGCGCTTGCACCGTTCTGAAGCTTGAGTGCCGCGACCTGTTCTGCGAGATAGAGCATCTGCGAGTTCTTCTCGATAATGTCGGACACGTCCTGCCCAAGCTTGACCAGATAATTCTCCATATCAAGCATCTGGACCGAGTCCTTGTCGGTCGCCCCCCACGCCTTGGTCAAAGCCTGCAACTGCGGCTGCACGCTGTCCGGCGATGGCGGCACCGTCGCCCCGGCGAGCTCGCCGCCATTGGTTAGCCAATCAAGATTCGTCGCGAACTGGCTATGCGAATCACGCATCTGTTTGAAAGCGATCGAGTTGCCCTGCAAGGCAAGACTCGATGCTTTCGCCAAACGCTGCGAAAGCATCTGCATTTCACCGGACGTCGCCACGTAGGCGGTGTTGTAGGTCGACTCACGATTGTCGTGATAAACAATCCCCGCAACCAGGAACATCAAGACGAGAAGCACACCGCCTAGAATCTGCAGTTGCTTGGTAACGGAATACTGGCCAAGGAAATTCAGACCGAACTTTCCAGCTGGCGAGGCTGGGGAACGTGCCTTACTCGCATCCATTGCCGCGGAAACAGTTTGCTCTGCCGCCACTTTCCGGGCCGACATGAATGCAGGTAACTTCAGCTTGAACGCCATCAGAATCTCCGATTTCACCGTTTATTGTTATGTGCTAATGATTAGTTGTTACGACTCAATACAAATGAAGTTCAAGCGCCGATATCCATAAACCCTTCATCGGCCAGCAATGCGCGAACGTCCAGTTTTTTCCAGCGACGACCGTCGCTGTCGGTAAAAGCCAGCTTTGCCCACAAAGGTGCATCCGGCTCGACGACAACCGGCGTCAGGCTGTCTTCGTTACGCAATCCAAGCATTCGCGTCACCAGCAAGGCCGCATTGTTAGCGTGACGAGTGCCCACAAGAAGGAGTCGCGAGCTGGCGTTCTGAGGCGTTGCATCCTTGCCCTGATACGCCGAAAAATCGGCAACCGAGTAAAGATTCCCGCGGATGTTCGCGATCCCGACAAACCAGTGTTTTGTCAGTGGCACAGACGTCAGCGGCGGCAACGGAACAATTTCGCCGGAATCGGTCAAATCAAGCAACCAGAAGTCACTACCCGCCTGAACGCCCAACAAACCCGCGGCACTCCGGTCGCCCACCCCGGCAAGCCGGGTCGCGAGGTGCGCCTGGAATTCGCGAAGACTGCCTCTCTTAGCCATACGTTGGCTTAGCGACTAGAGCGCTGCAATTTTCGACAGCAGCTCTTCGCCGTTGACCGGCTTCACCAAGTAGTCCAGAGCCCCTTGCCGCAAGCCCCATATCTTGTCGGTTTCCTGGCCTTTGGATGTACACACGATGATCGGGATATGTTTTGTCGCCTCGTCCCGAGTCAGGGTTCGAGTTGCCTGATAGCCGTTCAGTCCGGGCATCACAACATCCATCAACACCAGGTCCGGCAATTCGGCTTTTGCCTTTTCTATACCTTCTTCACCACTCTCCGCAGTAATGACCTTATAACCGTTCTTGGTCAATAGCTCGACCAGAACGTGGCGCTCGGTGGGGGAATCGTCGACAACAAGGACTTTCTTAACGGGCATTTCAATTTCTCCCTGAATTACTCTTGGATGTTCAGTGTGAGTCAGACCTGGGTAGGCGCGTAAGTCGCTACCGCTTTCAGCAGGCTATCTTTGGTAAACGGCTTTGTGAGGTAGTGATCAGACCCGACCATACGCCCTCTCGCACGATCAAACAGTCCATCCTTGGACGACAACATGATCAGCGGGGTGTTACGGCAACGTTGGTTTTTCTTGATGAGCGCGCAGGTTTGATAGCCATCAAGCCGCGGCATCATGATGTCGCAGAAAATGACCTCCGGCTGGTGGTCTGCGATTTTGGCGAGCGCATCAAACCCATCCTCCGCCAACACCACCTGACATCCGGCTTGCACGAGAAAGATCTCCGCACTCCGCCGAATGGTGTTGCTGTCATCGATGATCATGACCTTGATGCCGCTCAGATTTGCTGCGTCGGACAATTCCTACCTCCAGAAACCCTTCGGTTAGGTCGCGTACAGGATTCCGATCTGGCTCGAAACGGCCAGATCGGCACTATACATCAACGGTCAAGACTTCGACCATTTCGAGACTCACGGACATACGGCACGTCTCGGCCTTCTCGAACCGCGATGAATGCCATCGGAAAGTCGAGCATACGGCCAACCGGAGCGAGATCGATTCTAGCGAAAGACCCTTCTTGCTGCCAAGCTTATCTTTTGCGCCCTTGTCTACGCGTGCCGCCACGCGCGCGTCACGATATCGCGGATGACGTGCAGTCGCCGATGAAAAAAGTGATCGGCACCGGGAACGACGATGACAGGAAGATCCAGCGGGTCTGCCCAGGCAAGCACGTTGGCGAGCGGGACCGTTTCATCGCGTGCACCGTGGATGACGATCGTGTCACTGGCGACGGCCTTAGTTTCGTACTTACGCGCACCTTCAACGTGGCCGGCGGCAGTACCGACCAATACCAGTCGCTGCGCCGGATGATTGGCCTCGGCCAGCGCCTGAGCGACGCATGACTGCACGTAAGCGCCAAAGGAAAAGCCGGCAAGCGCAATCGGCAGATCGCCGAAACGGCGGCGTGCTTCGGCGAGAACGACAAGCATGTCCTCCGTTTCACCCACTCCCTCATCGTGAACACCGGAACTATTACCGACACCACGGAAATTTGGGCGCAATGCCACGTATCCGAGGCGGGTAAAGGTGCGCGCCAGCGCGTGCGTCACCTTATTGGTGTTGGTGCCGCCGAACAGCGGATGCGGGTGACAGACCAGCGCGATTCCGCGCGGTGCGCCGGGATTTTCGACTAACACCTCGATCACGCCGGCAGGGCCATTAATTTGGATGATTTCTTCGTTGCGATTCATATTTTCAGGCGCTCAACCACGCGACCATTGATCAGGTGCTCCTGAATGATCTCCTCGATATCTTCCTCGTCGATGTAGTGATACCAGACTTCTTCCGGATAGACGACGATGACCGGCCCGTCGTCGCAACGATCCATACAGCCGGCCTTGTTGATGCGGATCTTGCCCTTGCCCTTGAGTTTGAGCTGACCGATACGATCCTTGGCATAGGTTTGCGCCGCGGTCGCCCCGAGGTTGTTACAGCAGGCTTCACCGTCGCCTCGCTGGTTACAGCAGAAAAAAACGTGATGTTTGAAATAGCTCATGGAACGTTCTGCCTGGTTGTTGATATGCGTTGAGTAACGGATGCGCTTGCATCCTTGACCTTTGGGACCGCCAGACGGGCGGTAGATTCATCCGGATTCACAACCTTCGCCCGAGCGTCGACAGGTAGGGCAGCGCAAGGAACGGCCAGAGACTGGCGGATAGCCGGGTCAAGCCGTTGAAATTGAGGAAATGCCCCTGCTGCCAGATACTGAAAGCAACGACTGAATACGGGTTGGGCGGCGCGAGATTGACCAGCACGGTACCGGCCATCAAGGTCAGTCCGGCCATGACATGCCGCAACCAGGCCGGCAAGAGCATAAAGATCGAGAGCACACCGCCGCCTATCATCAACCCCAGCCCGGCACCGGGCGTCAGCCAGGCGAGCGCCTCTTTCGGCCCAACCAGGATGGCTGCAGCCAGCGTGCGTATCGCCAATGCGAAGACAAAGAAAATGAACAACTCGATATAGGGCGGCGAGGCCCGGGAAAGCAGCGTACGGGCGATCAGGCCGACCGCCACGGTATTGCAGACGATGATTCCGGTTTCGATGGCGAAAAACGAGGGGGCCGCATAAGCTACCGTCGCTGGGATCTCCAGGAAGTGCCGCAAGTCACCGGCGCCGAAAAGGATTGTCTCGGGCGATAACTGGGTCAGCAGCCAGATACCGATCAGGATGAGACCCAACTCGGCCTGTTGCGTCGGCGCCAGCAAGCGATGCTGCAACTGCGACAAGAGGACGAAGACACGGCCCCCCTGCCAGCAAGCGACGAATGCGCCGAGCAAAGTTCCGAGGCCATTGCAGCCGAGATCGAGATTCGAGGCGACGCGCGACGGTAGCAAGGTTTGCAGGCATTCAAGGCCAAGACTGAGCCCTGAACCGAGCAGCAGAGCAATGAAAACCTGCAACCAGCGCCAGGGCACACGGCGCAGCGAGAGGGTCAGCAGGAAGCCCAACGGCAAATAGACCAGGACATTGATCGCCAGATCGAAGCCGGTCCAGTAGCGCGGCCACGCGGCGTCAAGAAAAACGAGCAACGGAAGCGCCGGGTCGCGCCACCCGGAAAAGGGATGCAGGCTGGCGTAAATGATCAGCGCGGAATAGGCCAATGCCAGATAGCGGGGCATCGCACTCGGCTGCGTCGCCGAATGCGATGCTGCATCCGTTTCTGAATCGTTTTCTTCTCGCGTCATCAAGGAAGACATCACGTCTGAATGGGCAAAAGACCGGGCCATTTTAGCCCCTTGAAAGGATCGGTGTGCACCGTGAGACCCGCCTCGGAGACTGGGATTCAACGGTCTGCAGCAACCCCGCACGCGCCGCCTTCAGCAGCCCCGATTTGAGCCCGGGTTGACAAACCCCAATCTAATCAATAGACTGCGATTTCGGTTGCAATGCGTTCTTTAACGCATTGCAATTTTTTTTAACTGAAACTTTTTAACTCCTGGCATTTTCCTAGTACCAGTACTTTCAGTTTTTCTCTTCAGAAGTATCCGAGTATTTGCCCAGCGGTCTCATAGCGCCGCTTCAATAACTGGGCTTTGCACCCCCCTGAAACATTTGTCGCCCGGCATGCAGTATTGGTTGCGCGATGACAACAGTGAAGGAGAGAGCATGTCTGCAACGATCTCGCTCAAAAAACCGATGGCGCGCAGTAGTAACATCGCGCTGGACCTTATTCAATTTGCACTAGCCCTTGCCGCTTTCCTATTCTTTGTCGGCATGGCACACCTGTTCCTGACGGAGCAGGCCACTTTGGAAACGCAGAACCAGGAATCCGCCGATACGATGACTGCGCGTCATGGAGCCACGTTTTCGGCCGCCACATTCACCGAGGAGACGACTCCGGCGCGGCCAGTTCAGCTTCCGCAGAGTCAGAATGAAGCGGCGCCTCTCACGACGGCGCCGGTTCTCTCCCCGCAAATGCAGAACGCGCTCAGCTACGTTCAGCGCCGCTACAAGGTTTCACCGGAAGCCTTGACCCCGGTGTTCGAAGTCGCCCAGATGATCGGGACGGAGCGTCGCATCGACCCTTTGCTCATCCTCTCGATCATCGCCATCGAATCCCGGTTCAATCCGTTTGCCGAAAGCTCGATGGGCGCGAAGGGGCTGATGCAGGTCATTCCGCGCTTCCACACCGACAAGTTGCCGGTGGGCGCAAACGAGCGCTCATTGCTTGACCCCGTCATCAATGTGCAG
>RRZU013469851.1_pt1 | contig 15314 bp, 27 predicted proteins | sample 2165561 | NCBI WGS metagenome assembly RRZU01 (sample SAMN10456909, study PRJNA506462) | wastewater metagenome | isolation source: wastewater sludge | place: USA: Moscow, Idaho
TACGCGATCAACACCCACAGCGGCCGTGAGGCGACCTACGTCGACTCGCTGCAGTACGTGGTGCTGAACGAGGTCGACGTCACGCTGCTGATCCGGCAGCTGCTGGGGCTGCCGATCGGGAAGGACGGTGACGGCTTGGAGGAGGCGGACCTGCGGGCCAAGGCGCTGCCGGTGATGGCGCTGAGCCCCGGACATCGCGAGTCGGTGCTGAAGCTCCCGGCGGAGCAGCCGGCGTGAACGGCTGTGTCCGCTGCGGCCGGCGGGAGGCGGAGGAGTCGAGCCAGCTGCTGATCTGTTGGCGGTGCCGGTTATCCGACTGCCCGCCGTTGCGGCAAGCGGTCGAGCATCTGCACCGCGCGGTGAAGGAACGGCACACCGGGCTGATGGTGAATCCGGACAGCCCGGTGGCGCAGATGCTGATCATGGACTGTCTGCTGGCGGAGATCGAGCTGGTCTGCGGGCCCGGGGCCGTACCCAAGCAGTTCGAGCAGGTGTTCGGAATCTGGTCGCTGTGGTGCGAAGGCGTCGACGGCACTTGGTTGCCGGTGCCGGCGCCGATACCGGTGCGAGGAGACTAACATGCAGGGCTGGTACTTGTTCGATCCGAAACTGAAAGTCCGGGTCTCGGACTACTATGCCGACTTGAGCGGCCTGCAGCGGGCGGAGCAGCATGTGCCGGGGTTGCTGGTGAAGTACAAGAGCCGGGACGAGCAACCGATCCCGCGGGGCGGGAAGCTCCCTAGCCCGTACACCGACGGCTATGTGGCGCCGCACGGTCCGAACGCCGGCAAGCCGAGGGAGCATCAGTCGCTGACGCCCAAGCAGGAGCGAGAGCTGGCGGCGATCGCGACCCGCAAGATCTTCGCGTCGGACCTCTCGGTGACCAACCCGTTGATCGCCAAGCGCGAGTACCAGAGCGGGCTCTCGGCGATGTTTGAATATCTGGACCGGCAAGCGGCACTGGAGCAGCACAATGGCGAGCGAGACTGACGGTTTGACGGCGTACACGCCGCGCGAGCGGGCCGTGTGGGCGCTGCTGGGAGACGATCAAGCCCGCGTGCCGGAGACGCTGCAAGACCTGGTGAAGCGGGTCGAGCACGCCATCCGGCAGGCGATTTATTACGACCGCAAACAACGAGAGGAGGCAGAACGTGATCGACACATTGCCGACGCCCAAGGCGGCCTCGGCGCAGGGTAGCATCCCGCCGATGACGCATCCGCTCGGGCGCTACTGGGATCAGCCGCCCCGCGACCGCGTCTTGGTGGACGACCAGCATGCGTTGTTGTCGCCGCAGGATTTTCAGGAGTTGGGCGAGTATTCGACGTCGCTGCCCAGCGGGGTCTACCCCGGCAAGATGTGGAAGCGTCGCGAACCGGGAGTCTGGTATCTCGGGTGGTTCGGCGAGACCGCAAACCCCGAGCTGTGCTCGGTCAATTTCCGTGAAATCATTCTGGTGTAACAGGAGCCGCGGCCATGGCCTTGGAATTGTTCAAGGACTACCTGACGTACGCGTTGCCGTTGCTGGCGGGGCTGATTCTGCTCGTCGGCCCGGTCCTGCTGCATTGCGAGTGGCGTTATCGTCGCGAGCTTAAAGAGGCGCGGCAGCGGGCCGAGCGGATCGAGCATCCGTGGTTGACCGCGAACCGCGAGGGTTTGGGGCTGGGTCTCCGCACTGCGCCGCCCGCCCCGAGCGGCGTCTCGCTGGAGCGACCGACCCGCACGCTGGCGCGTCGCGAGGAGCCCCGATGACTGCCGCGGACCGCGAAGTGTTGGAGGCCGCGCAGGCCTTTACGATGACCAGTCACGAGCGGCAGCTGGCGTTGATCGCGCAGCTGCGACGCCTGTGTCGTTACGACGTGCCGGGCGCTTGGACGGAGTGCGGCGTCTGGCGCGGCGGCAGCGCCATGATCATGGCCGCCGTGGCGTTGCAGGAAGGCGCCGCCGATCGCGAGCTGTGGTTGTACGACACGTTCGCCGGGATGAGCGAGCCGACGGACCGCGACGTCCGGTGGGACGGGCAGGCGGCGGCGGCTCGCCGCGAGGAGTTTCAGACGCACGAGCGTTGGACGCAGGGCGTCTCCGCCGTCGACGTGTATCGCAACCTGCTGAGCACCGGCTATCCGGCGCATCAGTTGCGGCTGGTGATCGGCAAAGTGGAGGAGACGCTGCGCCAAGCGCGGCCGCGGCGGATCGCCTTGCTGCGGCTCGACACGGACTGGTACGAGTCGACCCGCGCCGAGCTGTATCGGCTCTATCCGCGGCTCAGCTCCGGCGGCGTGCTGTTCCTCGACGACTACGGCTACTGGCAAGGCGCCAGGCAAGCCGTGGACGAGTATCTCGGCGGCCTGGGGCTGCTGGAGCGGCTGCAGCGGATCGACTTCTCCGGGCGGTATCTCATCAAGCCTTGACACGCCGCCGGACGATCCGGTAGTGTAGCGAGCCTTGACGGGAGGTGGAGCAGTCCGGCTAGCTCGCGTGGCTCATAACCACGAGGTCGCACGTTCAAATCGTGTCCTCCCCACTTGGGTTCGGCAGCGTAACACGCGATCTTCGGCACGCTTCGGCGTTCGTGGAGCAAGTGAAGCCTGCCGCACCCAAACCATGGGAGTGTGGCCCAGCGTATCCGCGTTGTCGTAAGACGGAGCGGGCACAGGGCCTGGTGATCGCTGATGAGGCGATTCTTGGTTCGACTCCAAGCACTTCCACTGGACGTAAGCAGCATAGGGTCGGCACGGCTTAATCCGTGCCGGGCGCTGCGACGGGATTCTGCAGGTCTCGCCGTATTGCCGCTTGCGTCCGATACGGGAGTGTCGGTGCTGTTGGAAGGTAAGCTAGGCTTCGGCCGACGCCGCCGTCCTCGGCACTGGCACTCCCGCCATGCACGTGTAGCGCAATTGGCAGAGCAGCGGTAAGTGCGATGCGTGGTAACACCTGTCGCAAGAACCGACGGTTGATGGTTCGAGTCCATCCGCGTGTACTGGCGAATGATCGGCAAGCACCTGACCGAGAATCAGGGGTCGCTGCCGAGTTCGCCGCCATGAGAGCGTCGTCAGTATTCAACGAACCCTGCGGGGCCGGCGAACTGACGACGCTCTCGCCATTTACGGACCAGTCGTTTACAGCGGCTCTTGTTCTTAGCTATTGCCGAGCGGCCCATGCTGTTTCACGAGCCCTCGCCCACCGAGACCGGCTACTACGCCGACCCCGTCCACCGCACGCTGCGGACGCCGTACACCGAGGCGAGCTACGGCGGCTTCCTGTTGGTCTACACGCCCGAGTGGTGCCGAGCGAATCTCCCGCAGCAGGTGCACGGCTCGCAGCCGCAGACCACGCTGCAATGCACGCTGCTCGACACGACCGACGGTAAAGAGTACGTGATGCCGCTCTACCTGGCCTACGAGCACGGCGGGGCTCAGAGCTTCTACGCCCAAGGCTTCGACTGGAACGAGGTCGTCGGCTTGACCGGCTTGATGAGCTACTGGTACGGTAGCCATCACTGCCCCTGCCATCGTAAGCACGAGGCGCAGCGGGCCGGCGCCGTAGTCGAAGACAGCGAGTGCGAAGGGAAACGCTTTCTGATCAAGCAATTGGTCTGCGAGTGGTGGCCCGAGCTGATCCTCTACAGCGAGACGCTCGGCGAAGAAGAGCTGGAAGCAAGCCTGGCTCGGCACCATCAAGCCTGCGGAGGAGTTCCCGATGAAGCGACGCGATTGGCTCAAGGGCGTGGCGACGGCAATCCTGGCGACGGCGCTGCCGACTGCGGCGCTGGCTCGTCGGCGTAAAGAGCCGCTCGTGCATTTCGAGCCGGTGCCGACGACGCTGCAGCTCGAAATCGAAATACCTCCGCCGCAGCCTCCCGAGGACGCGTTGGAAGAACTCCGCAAGCTGCCCGAGGCCTCGCCCGCCGACGTACACGAAGCAATGCTGAACGGCCCGACCCGCGAGCTGCTCGGTTGCAGCTTCAACGTCAACGGCACCGACGCGCACGCGCTGCTGAGCCTGATCGACGAGGCGGGCGTTCACCGGCCGCTGGCGGTGGTGCAAGGCTTCAATCTGCACCTGACGCAGAACAACCAATACCTGCGCGACGCCGGGCGGATCTTCGTGGTCGCCGGCCGTCCCGAGGGACGGCTCACGCTGCAGCGGGCGGCGGGCCGCGCGAGCGAGCTGGCGATCGCCATGGGGCGGCTCGGTTCGGTAACCGACTACCGCCACAACCGGCTGGGTCTGAGCTGGCATCGCAAGGACGGCGTGCAGACCGGCTACGAGTTCGAGAACGTGCTGATGACCGGCTACCGCTACACGGCCTCGCAGCCGCCGACGGAGACCGACGCGGGCCTCATGCTCATCGACGAGTGGGACTTCATCTTCACGGACTGCTCGCTCGACGGGAAGCGGGCCAACATCGCACGTCCGCAACGCGTTCTGGCCCGCCGTTAAACTGACCGGTCATTGAAATGCCCGATCTCACCGCGGTCACGACGCCGGAGCAGCAGCGAGCCGTCGCCCGAGCCTTGACCGAGTCGGCCCGGGAGTGGTTCATCGCCCATCCGCGCGAGAACGTCTCGTACCTCGACCCGCTGGCCTACGCCGGCATGCAGCAAGCCAATCCGCGCGGGCGGCCGCAGAGGGTCTCGACGGGGCGACTCACGCTGGATGTCGAGCGGGTGACGCCGGAGGCGCTGGCGTACAGCCTGGAGCGGCTCTGTCGCGACATCGACAACGTCTGGGAGTCGCAAGGCTCCTACTACTCGGTGACCTGGCCGCAAGCCTACGTGCACCGCGAAGCCTACGTGTTCGAGCTGTGGCTGTTGGCGGAGTACGTGCAGCATCGCCCGGAGGTGCAAGGCGTCGGCCGGATCTCCCGCGAAGCCTATCGCATGCAGATCGGTGACGAGCAGTTCGAGGTCGACGAGCTGCGAACCTATACCACGATCGAGAACGAGGTCATTCCGGCGCTGTGTTTGCTGGACCCGCCGCTGACGCGGGCCGAGGGCGACTGGCTGCTGGAACACTTCCGCGGCGTGCACACTTGGCAGAGGTTGCGCCTGGCCGTGGCGATGCTCACTAAGCCGTTGGACCACTTCCTCCAAGTCCTGGACATCCGGCTATGAAACGCGTCTACCGCGAGGCCTTCACCTACCATATCGGCAACGTCCGGCTCGACGTCGACGAGCTGCGACATCTCGGCAGCTGGCGGGACATCATGGACGCCGTCCGCAAGCTGCAACCGCGGCTCACCTGGGCCGAGCGGGAAGAGCTCTTGCGTCTGGCCGACGGTTTCTGGAACGATCAGTACGAACTCCTGCGACGGAACCTTGACCTCTGGCTGGAGGACGACGTCGCCGGAGCGATCTCGGCCCTGACCATCACCTTGTAAGGAGTGCTTATGACGATTGCACGCAAACCGTGGCCTGTCGACTCCATCGACAAGTTTCAGATCAGCCGCTTGATCCATGTGGCGCAGGCGGTTGACTTGGAGTGGAAGCCGCCGGCGGGTTTTGAGTACGAGCTGTTGATCCCGTCGTTGCAGCATGATTTCCGCAATCCGGTGCCGACGATGCGTCGGCACGTCGGCGACCTGTGGCAAACTTTGCCGCCGGCTGCGCAGCTGGGTTATTTCTGCGTTACGATTGGGTCCGGCATCCATTACGCCACGGAGGCCGCACACGCTGCGCAAGGGAAGCTGCAGCAGGCGACGCCGGAGCAGAAGCAACGGCTGCGGGCGCTGGCGGAGACGCTCAACAATATCGACATCGAGCTGTCGGACATCGTTCGTGCGTCGGTGGCGGCATGATCCCTAAGACCTTCCACCGCATCTGGCTCGGCGACAAGCCGTTCCCGCCGGAGTTCGCCAAGTTCGCGCAGGGCTGGGCCTGGTTGCATCGCGACTGGCAACACTGCACCTGGACCGACGCCGACATCGGGCTGCTGACCGACTTCCCTAACGCCGATCTGTTGCCGATCTGTAAGAACGCGGCCCAACGCTCCGACGTGCTCCGCTACGAGATTCTCTGGCAGCAGGGCGGCGTCTACCTCGACACCGACTTCGAGTGCCTCAAGAACATCGAGCCGCTGCTGACCGGCGAGTTCGTGGGGGCCGGCGAGAAGCCCGACATGCTCTCGGCGGGCTTCATCGCCTGCCGCCCGCGGCATCCGCTCGTCGGTCGGGTCCGGGAGAAGCTCCGCGAACGTCTCGCTCTGCCGGGCCACCAGGCCAAAACGACGGGGCCGGGCCTGCTCACGGAAGTCTGGCAAGAATTTAAGAGCGATCCCGCCGTAGTGACCTACGGGCCCGAGCTGTTCTATCCGTATGCTTTCACTGAGAAGCATCGCCGGCAGGAAGCCTTTCCCGATGCGTACGCCGTTCATCACTGGGCAGGAAGCTGGCTATGATTCGGGCCGCCTTGTTGACGCCGAACTTTTCGCTCGGCGGCGCGGAGCGTTGGGTCTTGCAACTGCTGAAGCACGTCGACCCGCAACGGGTGCAGTGGACCGGGCTGGGCATCTCCGGACACGGCGGCGCCGATCCCGAGCTCTGCCGGCAAGCCGCGGCCCTGACCGTCACGCATTCGCACGTGGTGCCGCCCGAGCGGCGCAGTCCGTTGGCCCATCCGTTCGAGCCTGTGGACATCGCCCGCTGGCATCCCAACCTGCCGGCGATGGTCCAGGAGTTGGCTCGCGACGCCGACTGCCTGCTGACCTGGGGCCAGCCCGACATGCGGCACTGGTTCTCGGGCCTCGCCATCCCGCGCATCTGTTGCTCCCACGGCACGATCCGCGAGCCGGCGTTGCGGCCCGTGACGGGTCTGACGCATCTGGCCGCCGTCGCCGAAGCCGCCATGGGTTACTTCGACGGTCGCGTCGGCGCCGAGCTGCCGCGGCAAGTCATCTACAACGGCTCCGACCCGGAACACCTGCGGGTCACGCGGTGCCGCACCAACCAGCGGCGCGCGTGGGGCTACGGCAACAACGGCCACGCCACCGTGATCGGCCACATCGGCCGCCATTCGCCTGAGAAGAACTACCTGGCGCTGGCCAAGGCCCTGGAGTTCCTGCCGCAGCGCTTCAAGGCGGTCTACTACGGTCGCGATCAGCAGAACTACCACGCCCCGGCGGCGGACCTGGTCGCTTACGAGGCGCAGTACGGCAACCGGCTCCGCTGCTATCTGCCCGAGTCGCGGGTCGGCAATCTGCTCAACGCCTTGGACGTGCTGGTGGTCGCCAGCCACAACGAAGCCTGCAGCCTGGTGATGATCGAGGCCTGGCTGACCGGCCTGCCGGTGGTGGCTACGCCCGTGGGGAGCGTGCCGGAGCTGCAGGCCAAGTTCGGCGAGCTGGTGATTCCGGTCGAGAAAGATCCCGCGCCGCGGGCCTTAGCCAACGCGATTCGGCGGGCGAGCAGTCCCGACGGCCGGCGCATCGCGCGACGGGCCTTGGCAATCGCGCAGCAACATTTTACGATTCGCACGATGGCGGATCACTGGGCGGATTATTTGGAACGCGTATGCTCATCAACCGAAAAGCCGGCTGGCTGATCATCACGCCGCCGAAGACGGCCAGCACCACGCTCAGCAAACATTTCGCCGAGTGCTATACCGGCTATCAGCACGACCACGACGTACCGGCGGACTTTCACGGCAAGGTGTACATCACCTGTCGCAATCCGTTCGATCGCGCCGTCTCGCTGTGGATGCACCACCTCTGGGATCTGCTCAACGCCCGGGGCGGCGTCGGCCGCCCCGACATCGTGCGGCCCGAGCGGTCGTTCGAGGAGTTTCTGGAGCTGCGGCCGACCTTGAACGAGTTCTTCGGTCCGGCGGCGTGGTGGGTGCGGGAGATTCCGCCGGGCCGCGTGCTGCGGGTCGAGAATCTGGAGAACGCCTTAAAGCGGGAGGGTATCCTCTCTAGCGACGATCGCTTGCCGCGGTACAATTGCACGCGACACGCTCCCTGGGTCGACTACTACTGCGTCGAGACGGCGCAGCGCGTCATGACCGACTTCGCCGACGACTTCGCGCGCTTCGGCTATCCTCGCGAGTGGAACCGTCCGGATGACCCCAACAACGGTTGCTGATCCGCAGCGCGACGCTTGGCAGGAGTTTCTGCTGCAGCAGCTGAGCGGCAGCCGGCCGATCTCGGCGCCGGCCGAGCACCTGGAACACCAACAGGCCTTCGCCCGCGTCGAAGTCCCGTTTCGGCGGCGGTTGGTCTGTCCCGACTGCCACCATCACTATTCGCTCAAGCACATGCTGGACAACGCGAGCTTCGGCCTGCGTTGGGAAAACTATGGCGTCTTCACGGCCCTCTGCCCGTGGTGTCAGTTCCAAGGCCGCTGGCTCATCCTCGACGAGGCGACCGAGCCGCAGCCGTACCTGGCGGGTCTATCTCCTGACCTGCAGCGACGGCAGTCTGTACTGCGGCGTCACTCCCCGCTTGGACCTGCGGCTCCGAGCGCATCAGATGGGGATCGGCTCCAAGTACGTTCGCAGCCGGCGCCCGTTCATGTTGCGGGGGACCAGCGGGTTCTTAACAAAATCACAGGCCTTACGCCTGGAATACTCGATTAAGCAGCTGCCCAAGCACAAGAAGCTGGCGGCGCTATTGGAGACGTTATGAGCGGCACGCTGTGGGCGCTGGGCGTGATCATCGTCAGCCTGACGGCGGTGTGGTTGTCGTACCGCGCGATTGCGCGATACAACGCCCGCGCCACGGAGCAGATGCTGACCGATTTCGAGCGACTGTTTCCGGGCAAGTGTCCGATCTGCGCTTATTGGCGATTCGGCGTCCGCGAGGGGTTGACGCACGAGCAGGCCCCGCAGGCGCATCACTGCATCGAAAGGAAAACATGCGATACGTCTGGGGGTTAGTGCTGCTGGTCGGCTGTTGCCGTTGCCCGCAGCCGGAACAGCCGGTTACGGTTACGGTGCCGCGAACCGCTGCGCCGCGACTGACGGCCGAGCAGCTGCTGCAAAACACGCTGGAGCGGTTGCGGCAGGAGGCTGCGGACAAGGCGTCGTTCGAGGCGCGGGTGCGTCCACGTACGAGCGAGCTGCGGTTGCCGACCAAGCCGACGCATCAACGCTTCGGCACCGAATTCTAATGAAGGAGTCCGCTCATGGATCGTCGTGACTTTATCCGCAACGCCGCCGCGGTCGTCCCGGGGCTGACCGCCATCCCGCTGGCTTCCTGTGCCGCGGGCGAGGACCTTGTGCAGCTCAGTCCGGCGGCCGCCGCCAAGCTGGGCGCCGCCGTGCCGCCCGCCGGCTTCAGCGGGCCGCGGGTGGACGGCTACGAGGTGCTGGACCCGTCGCCGCTCAAGCTGCAGCCCGTGCCGTCCAAGGCCGAGGAGCTGCTGCAACGCATTTTGGAGACCCTGCAGCGGGTCCACGACAACCAGAGCGAGGTGGCTCGGTCGGTCGCCGCCGTGCGCGAGACGACCGGCACCCATCTCGCGGCTTGGCAGGAGCAGCTGTCCTCGCAGTTGATGCTGGGCAATCAGCTCAGCAGCACGGCCGCGATTCGCCATCTCGGCTACGACTACGCCGAGGAGCAGCGGTTGGCGGCGGAAGAGGCTTCCTGGCAGGCCGAGCTGCAGGAGCAAATGGAGACGGCGGTGGGGCCGGAGTTCTTGCCGGATTACCGCACCATCGAGCTGTGCGATCGGATCGAGGTGCAGCGGCGGTTCGGCGAGCTGCTGCGGACGGTCGACGCGGACCGCGTCGTCAAGGTGCTGGTGCACGAGCCCCGTTATCGTGAAGGCGCCTTTCTGATCAACGATACGTCGTTGACCACGCTGCAGCAGCTGGCACACAAGCTGCCGGAGAAGTTCGAGGGTTACGCGATCGTCTACCGGCACGACGCCCACCACATGGATCGGACCGACGTCCTGCATACGTTGACGGCCGCTCGTTTGACGACGTTGCTCAACGCCGCCTGGCGTCACGACGAGCCGGCGATCCGCGAGTTCTTCGATGCCGGCGGCGAACACCCGGACGTCGATCCGCAAAACGACCGCCTGGCGATCCTGATCGGCGCCGACGGGTTGCGTGCCGGAGCGGTCGGCCCGTTCACCACGCTGCACATGAGCGAGCCGTGGCTCAAGGAAGAGCACGTGCGGCTGGCTCGCGAGCGGGAAGTCGAACGCGAGCTGCGTAAGCTGGCCGAGGCGATGGGCAAGCACTACGTCAGCACCGGCCTGCTGACCGACAGCAAGGTCATGAAGGTCGCGTACGATGCGTTGTACGACGACGTCGTGATTATTTGGAAGAACTACTTCTCCCGCGGCGAGCCGTCGCACGGTTTCGTGCGGCACGGCGGCACGCTGGCCAACGTCCGTCGTTGGTTGGAGCCGAGCCAAGTCATGGACGAAGTGATGGGCACCCAAGGCGATCTGACGACCTATGCGCCGTAGAGATTTTCTCAAGGGTTTGGCGGGCCTAGTAGCTGCGGGGTGTACTTTCACCCCGCAGCGCTCGACTTCCGCGCAAGTTGGTCAAACCCCGCCCGTCGTCAAGAGCAATGATTCCGACGCGGCGATCTCGATTCCCTTTCGGAGCCTGCCGGTGAATCGGTATATTCGCGGCGAACGACAAATCATTGTGTTCGATCGAATCGTCTTACCGCGAGTCATCAAATGGACCGACGTAATTTCGTAAAGGGACTATCTGCATTGGTCGCCGCCGGGTTGAGCGGCTTGGGTTTTCGTAGGGCCGAGGCCGCGCATCCGTTGACGCTGGCCACGACGCCCGGCCCGCAGCTGACCCGCGAGCACGGCCGCGTGCTCGGTCAAATCAAAACGCTGGCCGACGTGACCCCGGCGTTCCGCGCGGCCGCCGACATCGAGGCGGAGACGCCGCTCGGTCCGCCGCCGTCCAACCCGGAGATGGCGAACTCCGCCGCCGACTTGTTGGCCAGAACCTGGGACCTGGACGACAAGGCGGAATTCAAGTTGGCGTTAGGTACGATCGCCGCCATGCTGCGTCGCCGCGGCGAGTCGGCTTAGGCTTGACGCTCGCGGGGCCGGAGAGCGATACTGCCCCGGCCCCACACTTTAGGAGAATCCGTCATGGAACGTCGCGACGTACTGAAAGGTCTGACCGCCGGCATGGGAGCCTTGCTGGGCGGGCTGGGCGTGAAGCAAGCGGTTACGGCCGCCGAAGAACCGCCGGCCCCGGCAGGCCCCGGCGGCCCTCCGGGCGTTTGCGGCAGCATCGGCCCGGTCGGTCGCGACGGCAGCACCGGCGGCCGTGACGACGACGGCGCGGCGGACTCGGACCAGTTGCTGGTCGCCGGCTGCGTCGCCGAGCTGCTGGTCTGCGCGGAGTCGTGGCAAGCCCGGAAGCCGCACACCGTGGAAGTCCCGTTCGCCAAGAAGCCCTACAACCTCCACGTCCGCGGCGACAGCTACGAGGGCCCGACCGACAACCTGCAGAAGCTGTTGCTGATCCTGGTGGCGCAACGCCAAGACGTGCGGTTCTTCCAGCTGCTCAACGAGCGGGTGCTGCCGCGGGTCTGGGAGTTCCTGCGGCAAGGCGCCAAGCGGACGGTCGTGTCGTACATGGTGCGGCGGGACGACAATCTCGGCCCGCAACGGATCGGTTCGCACAAGTACGTCTGCGACGTCTGCGAGTTGACCGGCACCCGCTTGGCGGTGCTGCTGGCCGATCCGCTCGCCGCCGTGGCCCACGACATCGAGCTCTTCCCGCGTAAGGAGTTGGCGGCCTACGGCCCCGAGGAGATGCCGGACGTGCTGCGGCTGGAGACGCCGCTGCGCATCGAAGCCTCGCGCGACGGTACTTACTTCCAGTTCTACGCCTATGCCGAGGTCTACGCCACCGGCTTGGCGAGCGACAACATCCCGTTGCTGCGGCAAGTCGTGCCCGATTTGACCGAGACGGGGATCGCCTCGGCGCCGCTGTTGACGGCGGCCGAGCTGCAGCCGAGCGTCGAGGAGCTGCGGGTCGCCCACTATCCGCACCGCGCGCAGCGGGCCGAACCCGCTCCGCAAGCCCTCACCACGAGCCAGGAGCGGGCCGCATTGCTGATGCAGTTGCGGCTGGCGACCAAGCAGGCGGACGCGCTCAGCTCGCTCGTCAGCAAAGGCGTCGGCTAATCGGCCGACCGGTCATTGAAACGCACAGGCCCGCCGGGGCGACTCGGCGGGCCTTTTCTTTAGCTCTCGGCCCGGCCCTAAAATAAAGACCCGTCCCGTGGCATAATACCGGGGATGACCTTTGTATTTAGCAACCGAGGGGACCATGGCGCTAGGCTCGCTGCTCGCGTTGACCGAGCTGCAGGACGGCGACCGCGTGCTGTACTCGCCGCCCGTAAGTTACCGGCGTACCGACGAGGCCGAGTTGGTCGGCTCGATCGGCATCTATCAGAACTACGGCAACACGTTCAACTTCCTCTGGGAGACCGGACCGCATGCCGGTAACCGCCGTCCGACCTACGTCGACCAAACGCTCCTGGCGTACCGCCTGATCGCGCGTCGCGTGTTGGTGGATCATCGCGTCGTGTACGACTCCGTGTCGGGCGACGTCTTGGTGCAACTGCTGCACGAACACGGCGTCGAGTCGCCGTCGGAGAAGCCCGCTTGGCCGAAACGTGTCTTAGCTCGGAGGGTTCCGCATGGCTAAAGAAAAGACGCCTGCCGAAATCCTCGGCAAGCTCTATCAGATTCAGCGACTCAAGGTCGATGACTGGTTCATCTTTGAACCGCATCGTGCTCGGAAGTACGTCCACCCGGACATCATGTCGCTGCGTGGTCGCCTCGGCCGCGTGCGGGGTATTGACCGCCGTAGCGGCCGGATCAAGCTGCAGTACGAGGACCAGGACGCGCCGCAGGACTATGGGCTCACGCTGGCCGACAACCGCAAGGTGTTCCGACTGATCGGTCGGCACATCAAAGGGATGTACGGCGGCGTGCGTTGGCAGGAGTTATCGCCGGAGCAGATTCGCGAGCTGGTCCGCGAAGCCCGCCAGCTGCAACCAGTCGAGACCGAGCTGTTACGACCCAAGCGGATCTTGGCTCGGAGGCGCCCGTGAAAGCTCCGCTACGCAACCTGCTGACCTCGGCCGAGCTGGTGGAGCGGGACGAGTTCATCTACGACCCGACCCAACCGCTGGCGAACATGGCGGAGCACGTCGGGCAGCTGGGCTACGTCTTGCGACGCGTTTGGAACCCGATGCGTAAGATCGGCAACATCACCGTGGTCTGGACGACGCAACCGGTCGCCGGACGACGACACGACTTCACCTTCGGGGACTTCGCCGCGAAGCTGAACTTCCGGCTGATCTCGCGACACGTCCGTAACGAGGCGTCGTCGCAGGAGTACATTGAACGCTTGACCGAGGAGGAGATCAACAAGTTACGCGGACTGGTGCTCGACAATCTGCCGTTCGGCAGCGAGCTGAGAGCCCCCAAACGACTACTCGACCGGAGAGGAGGAGCCCGTGGCCAAAGAAATGATTGAACCGGTCATCATGCTCCGCGAGTTGCGGGCCGGCGACCATGCCGTGTACATGCCGCCGCTCTACCGCGACGAGCGGCCCTGGGTGACCGAGCGCCGCGGCAAGTCGGGCGTCGTGCAATCGCGCTCGGAGCACGCGGACGGTTCCGGTACGGTGCGGTTTCGTTGGAGCGACGCGAAGCCGGAAGACGAGACCTATTTCACCTGGGAGGGGGACGAGCTGAGCAGCATGGGATACTTCCGCCTGACGGCCCGCAAGGCTGAGTTCCAAGGAGCCGACTTCGTGCTGGACGTGGAGCGGCTGGAACGCCCCAAGCGGACGCTGGCGAGGAGGAAGCATGCCGCGCCAACTGAATGAGATGCTTTCACTGCTGACCATGGAGCGGGGCGACATGGTGCGTTACGAGCCGCCCGAGACCGCTACCGAGCTGCAGCAGCGCAACGCCGGGCGAACGGCCCACGTGGTCACTACCAGCGTCCGCGGCGACGTCACCACCGTCGTGCTGCGTTGGACCACCGACTTCAGTCGCGAGGAAATGACGGCCGGCAGCTGCGACGTCGCCTGGTGGCGTCTAGTCGGTCGGGCTCGCAGAGAAGACGACGGTACCACGCTCCTGGAGATCGCGGACGGCGAGCTGCCCAAGATCGAATGGCAGACGTGTGAGACTGGTCGGTTCCCGTTGCCGTACGTTACCTTAGAGCGTCCGCGGCGAACCCTCGACAGGAGAAGTTAGTCATGAGCGAGATCGGAGACGCGATCTATCCGTTCGAGATGTTGGAGGGGGACCTGCTGCTGTTCAAGCCGCCGCGCTCCGACAGCCCGTACGACCGCGAACACGCCGGGCGACAGGCCCAGGTGATCAGCGATCGGTACCGTGACGAAAATGGCGACACTTGCGTGCGGCTGGAGTGGCAAGGCGAGCCGAGCGAAGAGCCGTTTACCATGTTGCGGCAAACGCCGGAACCGAAGCGGATGGAAAACTACAAAAAGAATCACGGCACGACGTGGCTCTTGGCGGGCCGCGGCGGCGAGAACGCTCCGGGAGTTCGTTTACATCGTCCGAAACGTCTACTAGCGAGGAGAGGCAATGGCCAAGAAGAAGCGACGGCCTCCGTCGTTGGCGGAGATGCTGGAGACGCTGAAGTCCGAACGACGGCTCGCCAAAAACCGCGCCCTGCGAGCGGCCTTCAGCAAGCCCAAGACCAAGCCCAGCGTCGCACCCAAGTCGCCGCCGACCGTAGAGCAACCAAGCGTCCCAAACGTCGGTGAGCGTGTTTCGCCCAGCGAGCTGTGGGAGGGCGATCGGGTCGTGTTCCTGCCGATCGACGGCGACGATACGGCTGCGGCCTTCGGCTCGCAGCTCTGCGCCCAGACGGCGCGCGTGACGACCCGAACCGGCAACCGCCGGTTCGGTACGGTGACGCTTGACTGGGAGCACATGCACGGCCAAGGGCAGACCGTCATCAACTGGGACCAGCCGCAGCAAGTCGCCGCCAAGCGATTTATCCTGTTGGAGCGCATCTACAGCGACGAGGACGACGCCCCGCGAGTCAAGAAGCTCTCGACCAAGGCGTTGGGGAAGATCGTGGACAAGGAACGGCTACGGTTGCTCACGCAGACCGTGGAGCATCCGAAACGCGTGCTGGATCGGAGGAAGCCATGAAACTCGGGGAGCGGGTGACGGCCCGACAGTTGCGTAACGGCGACCGGGTGTTGTACCTGCCGGAGCACAAGCTGATGCTCGGCGTCAGCAAGGCTCGGGTCGGGTTGCAGGCCGATGTCTTGGAGGTGCATGCCGAGGGGTTGACGCTGCTGTGGGACGCCCTGGTCAGCGAGA
>RRZU010135102.1_pt1 | contig 15313 bp, 15 predicted proteins | sample 2165561 | NCBI WGS metagenome assembly RRZU01 (sample SAMN10456909, study PRJNA506462) | wastewater metagenome | isolation source: wastewater sludge | place: USA: Moscow, Idaho
AATAGTCTTTATGATTTCATTGTGGTCACAAAAAAAGGTAATTATTATGGAATTGTAACGATAAAAGAACTGCTGATGAAATCAACTGAGATCAGTATTCTGACTGCGAGGGAAGAAAATCCGTTGACAGGTCTGCCAGGTAACATCATTATTAATGAAAAGATCTCAAATATGACGGTGAGCAACAAAGATGCTACGATCATGTATATTGATATGGATCACTTTAAAACTTATAATGATGTTTATGGATTTGAAAAAGGGGATGAGATCATTAAGATGCTGGCAGGTATTCTGATCGAGACTGCAGACCATTCCGATTTTGTAGGACATATTGGTGGGGATGATTTTATTTTTGTCACGGATAAAAATGCTCCAGAGATGCTGATCAAGTATATTCAGAATAAATTTAACGAACGCATTAAGCACTATTATTCTAATGAAGATCTGATGAATGGATTTATGATCGCACAGAACAGAGGGGGCAGCGTAGAGAAAATTCCACTGGTCACCTTAACAATTGCTTATATTGCTGGAAGAGAACAAAAATTTAAAAATACTTATGAAATTACCGAAGAACTGGCCAAAAGAAAAAAGCAGATTAAGAATTTAAAATTAGATTATATGGTAAAATGAAAAATAGTGAAAGTCAGAAGGAATCGTCTGATTTTCACTATTTTTTTATTGTTAGAAGCACCTAATTGTATAAATAAACGAACAATTGATTGTTAAATATCTGTCAAATGCATGTTATACTGGTAAATGTGGTAAAAATATGTTATTATATGAAAAAGTTATTAATTCAAATATTCCGTGATAACATCACTGAGGTTCTTAAAATAGAGATGATACAATGAAGCGATCTATTTGAAGAAAGGAGAAGGGTATGGCAACAATCATCGGTACAAATGAAAATTTCAAACAGGAAGTTCTGGAATCTGAGATTCCAGTTCTTGTAGATTTCTGGGCACAATGGTGCGGACCCTGCAGAATGATGCATCCTGTATTGGAGGAAATCTCAGAAGAAGAAAATATAAAAATAATTATGATCAATGTGGATGAGCAGCCTGAACTTGCAGAACAGTTCAATATCATGACCATTCCGACACTAATGCTGTTTAAAAATGGAAAAATGGTGGTTACAAGCTCAGGAGCAAAACCTAAAAATGTAGTCTTAAATATGTTAAATCAGGATAACTGATTCTGGTAACTGTTCATCTGTCGTTAAACTCATGTGCCGGGATGCATAAAACATAAATGTCCCGGCTTTTATAAGGAAATATTATGCAATATATCATCACTTTTTTAGAAGGAGTCATAACATTTATTTCTCCATGCCTCCTGCCAATGCTTCCAATTTATGTTTCTTATTTTACAGGAAGGTCGGATGACAGAAAAGGCACATTAAAACATGCGCTTTCCTTTGTCCTTGGTTTTACAGTCGTATTTGTTATTCTTGGTGCATTTGCGGGAACGCTTGGTCTGGCACTCAGGGAACACAGTACGGCAGTGAATCTGATCACAGGTGCGATCGTAATCATATTTGGTTTGAACTTTATGGGGTTGATCAATATTTCTTTCTTGAATATGACCAAAAAACTGGATCAGGATATTTCAGGGAAAAGTGCTTTTTCCACTTTTCTTTTTGGAATGGTCTTTTCAATTGGATGGACTCCCTGTGTAGGTGCATTTTTAGGCTCAGCACTGATGATGGCGTCTGGAAGCGGTTCTTCATTAGAGGGAATTTTATTGCTTCTGGCATATTCGGCAGGACTTGGTATTCCTTTTCTGATCAGTGCATTATTGATTGAGAGACTAAAGGAAACCTTTATACAAATCAAAAAACATTATGCTCTGATCAACAAGATTTCAGGCATTTTTCTGATTCTTATGGGATTACTTATGATGACAGGTCTTATGAGTAAACTCATGAATTTCTTTAGTTTTTAGATTCTTCAGGGGTGGGGATCGTCACTTTTAATCAAATGAAAGAATAAACTGAAAGGAAAAATATGAATCAAAAATTAAAATTAGCTGGCGTTGTTCTATTGCTGATCGTTCTGATCGCAGGGAGTACGCTGATTTATCAGAACTTAAAAGAAAATTATGGTGGCAGTAAGAACCTGGTCGCTGTGAAAGAAGAAAGTACAGAAGCGCAGACAGAAAGTACAGAAGCGCAGACAGAAAATACAGAAGCGCAGGCAGAAAGTGCAGAAGCGCAGGAAGACAGTACAGAAACACAGGATCAGGATTCGGAATATAGTATGTATCTTGACTTTACCGTCCTTGACATGGATGGAAATGAAGTCACACTTGAGTCAAAAATCGGGAAACCGTTGGTAATAAATTTCTGGGCAAGCTGGTGCCCACCCTGTAAAGGTGAAATGCCTGACTTTGAAGAGGTCTATCAGGAGAAAGGTGAAGACATAACATTTATGATGGTCAATATGACAGATGGAGGCAGAGAAACAATCGAAACTGCCAAAAGCTTTCTAAATGATTCAGGTTATACCTTCCCAATTTATTTTGATACTGAACAAAGTGCAGCAGGAGCTTATGGAATATCATCTATTCCGACCACCATTTTTATTGATGCAAAGGGACAGATCATTGCAGGGTCGACTGGTGCCATTGACAAGGAAACATTACTCAAAGGGATTGACATGATTTTGAAAGAAAACAATGAATAACAAGGAGGAAATGGAACATGCCAAGAAAAATGAAAACAATGGATGGAAATCATGCTGCTGCCCACGTATCCTATGCGTATACCGATGTTGCGGCGATCTATCCTATCACACCTTCATCCGTTATGGCGGAAGCTACAGATGAATGGTCCGTTGATGGAAGAAAAAATATCTTCGGACAGACAGTTAAAGTGACTGAAATGCAGTCAGAAGCAGGTGTAGCAGGTGCTGTGCACGGGTCTTTGGCAGCAGGAGCGCTGACAACAACATTTACAGCTTCGCAGGGATTGCTGCTGATGATTCCAAACTTATATAAGATCGCAGGAGAACTTCTGCCGGGTGTTGTTAACGTTGCGGCCAGAACGATAGCAAGTCATGCACTTTCGATTTTTGGTGATCACTCAGATATTTATGCAGCAAGGCAGACAGGTATGGCAATGCTTTGCGGTTCATCTGTGCAGGAAGTCATGGATCTTACACCAGTTGCACACTGTGCAGCATTAAAAGGAAGAGTTCCATTTATTAATTTCTTTGACGGATTTAGAACATCTCATGAAATGCAGAAAATTCAGGTCTGGGATTATGATGATCTAAAAGATCTGGTAGATATGGATGCGATCATGAACTTTAGAAAAAATGCATTGAATCCTAATAGACCAAGAGCAATGGGCTCAGCACAGAATCCTGATGTATTCTTCCAGGCCAGAGAAGCAAGCAATCTTTATTATGATGCACTTCCTGCTGTTGTACAGGAATATATGGATAAGATCAATGCAAAGATCGGAACAGATTATAAACTCTTTAACTATTATGGGGCACCTGATGCGACTCATGTTATTGTCGCAATGGGATCTGTATGTGAAGCGATTGAAGAGACAATTGATTTCTTAAATGCAAGTGGCAGAAAGACAGGGCTTGTAAAAGTACGTCTTTACCGTCCGTTCAACAAAGAAGCACTGATTGAAGCGCTTCCTGAGACGGCTGAGATTATTACTGTTCTTGACAGAACAAAAGAACCTGGTGCGATAGGAGAACCATTATATCTGGATGTTGTGGCAGCACTTCGTGACACACAGTATCATGATATTCCGATCCATTCAGGCAGATATGGATTGAGCTCCAAAGACACCACACCTGCACAGATCAAAGCGGTCTATGATAATGAACTGAAGAAAAAATTTACGATCGGTATCGTTGATGATGTAACGCATCTGTCACTGGATTCCTCTGAAATCATTAAAACGACTCCGGATGATCTTGTAAGCTGTAAATTCTGGGGACTTGGCGCGGACGGTACGGTAGGCGCGAATAAGAACTCAATTAAGATCATTGGTGATAATACAGATATGTATGTTCAGGCATATTTTGATTATGATTCCAAGAAATCAGGTGGTATCACAGTTTCCCATCTTAGATTTGGAAACAGCCCGATTCGATCCACTTATCTGATTTCAAGAGCTGATTTTGTGGCATGCCATAATCCATCTTATGTCAGAAAATATAATATGGTTCAGGAATTGAAAGATGGTGGTACATTCCTGTTGAATTGCAGCTGGAGTCAGGAAGAACTTGAAGAACAACTTCCGGGACAGGTAAAACGTTATATTGCAGAACACGATATAAAAATGTACACAATTGATGGGATTGCGATTGCAAAGGAAATCGGTCTAGGAGGACGTGTCAATACGATTCTGCAGTCAGCGTTCTTCAGTCTTGCCAAAATCATACCAAATGAAAAAGCAATTGAATTGATGAAAGCTGCGGCAAAAGCATCATATGAAAGTAAAGGCGATAAGATCGTCAACATGAACTACCAGGCAATTGAGCAGGGTGCTTCTGGCGTAAAAGAAGTTAAAATTCCGGATTCATGGAAAGAAGCTGAAGATGAACCATTCTATAGAACTGTAGAAACAGAACATGAATCATTAAAAGATTTTGTGACGAATGTTCAAGTTCCTGTCAATGCACAACTTGGTAATAAACTACCTGTGTCTGCATTTGTAGATTATACAGATGGTTCTACACCATCCGGCTCTGCGGCATTTGAAAAACGTGGTATTGCAGTGGATATTCCTGTCTGGGATCCTGATAACTGTATCCAATGTAACAGATGTTCTTATGTATGTCCTCACGGTGTTATCAGACCAGTAGCACTGAATGCGGAAGAAATGAAGAATGCACCTGAAGGAATGAAGACGATACCAATGATCGGTATGCCTGATTACCAGTTTGGAATCGTAGTGTCAGCATATGACTGCCAGGGATGTGGTTCCTGTGCAAATGTATGTCCAGGTAAAAAAGATATGAAAGCACTTGCCATGAAGAATATGATGGGAAATGCTGGATCACAGGTTTATTTTGATTATGCTGTCACATTACCTGAGAAGACAGATGCTGTTGATAAGTTCAAAATTACCAGTGTAAAAGGAAGCCAGTTCAAACAGCCACTATTAGAGTTCTCAGGAGCATGTGCTGGTTGTGGAGAAACACCTTATGCAAAACTTGTTACACAGTTATTTGGTGACAGAATGTACATTGCCAATGCAACAGGATGTTCTTCAATCTGGGGCAATTCATGTCCGTCTACACCTTATACAGTCAATGCAAAAGGAAAAGGACCTGCATGGTCGAACTCATTATTTGAAGATGCAGCAGAATTTGGATATGGTATGGGACTTGCACAAACAGCACTCAGAGAAATGTTGAAAGAAAAAGTTCAGTATATTTTAGAAGATACCAATCATATTGAACTGGGCATAGCTGCAAAAGAATGGATTGAGACTTTTAACGATGGCGCATTGAATGGTGTTGCAACAGATAAACTGATCGATGGGTTGAAAGACTGTAATAGTGACGTATGTAAAGAACTGTTACGTGACAAAGATTACCTGGCTAAAAAATCACAATGGATCTTTGGTGGTGATGGTTGGGCATATGACATTGGATTTGGTGGTCTTGACCATGTACTTGCAAGTGGACAGGACATTAATGTTCTGGTATTTGATACAGAAGTGTATTCCAACACAGGTGGACAGTCTTCAAAATCAACACCAACTGGAGCAATCGCACAGTTTGCGGCAGGTGGAAAAGATGCCAAGAAGAAAGACCTTGCAAGCATCGCAATGAGTTATGGTTATGTTTATGTTGCACAGATCGCAATGGGAGCTGATTATAACCAGTGTGTAAAGGCAATTGCAGAAGCAGAAGCATATCCAGGCCCTTCACTGATTATTGCATATGCACCATGTATCAACCATGGATTGAAAAATGGCATGGGTAAATCTCAGACAGAAGAAGCAAATGCAGTAGAAGCTGGTTACTGGCATTGTTTCAGATACAACCCACTTATGACACTGGAAGGAAAAGCAGCATTTATGCTTGACAGTAAAGCACCAACAGGAGATTACAAAGAATTCCTAAAAGGTGAAGTAAGATATAGTGCTTTGAGCAGAAGCAATCCTGAAAAGGCTGATAAATTATTCTCAAAAGCTGAAAAGGCTGCAAAAGAACGTTATGAATATCTGAATAAATTGGTGACACTATATGGTGCAACTGAAGAATAATATCATAATAAAATAAATGCAGTTACAATGCATGTAATAAAACCTAAAAACAGCAGCCATCCGGCTGCTGTTTTACTTTGTTATAAATGCACTTGTTCTTTAAGTTTCATCGAATCGCATGCATGATCTCTTCGGCCATTTTAGCCTTATTCATTGTATAGATATGGATCCCGTCGACATGGTGCTCTTTTAAATCAAGCATTTGTCTGCAGGCATAATCAATACCGGCTTTACGCATATCTTCAGGAGAATCGAAGTACCTAGCAATCAGATCAGATAATTCTTTTGGAACACTTGAACCTGATAAGGAGACTGTTGTACCCAGTTGAGAAGCGGATGTAATGGGCATAACTCCTGCACAGATGGGTATTGAAATATGGTAACGAGGCAATTGTTCTAAAAAGTTATAAAAATGATTGTTATCAAAAAAGAGCTGACTAATCATAAATCTTGCGCCTGCTTCCTGTTTTTCTTTCAAATGATACAGATCTTCGGAAAGATTTGGTGATTCAAAATGTTTTTCAGGATAGCATGCCGCAGCAACAGTAAAATGATCTTTTTGATTCAGATAAGTGATCAGTTCGGATGCATATCGGAAATCACGTCTCTGATATTGCTCATCGGACATGGACTGAGGCCTGTCTCCGCGCAGTGCAAGGATATCATTTACATGGTTTTCTTTTAATTGCTCCAAAATAAGATCTAGCTCATATTTCTTTGAACCAACACAGGTAAGGTGCGCAATGGAAGGGATATTCAGCTGATTTTTAATATAGGATGCGATATCAACTGTTTTTTTTGATTTGCTACCTCCCGCACCATAAGTTACACTGATGAAATCAGGATTACATTTTGCCATAGAATCAAGAGTTGAAAAAGCAGCAGTGAAATCGTCTTCTTTTTTTGGTGGGAACACCTCGAAAGAGTAAACGGTCTTGTTTTTTTGAAAAAGAGATTCGATCATAATACCTCCGGTTTTCGTAAATAAGCTTGATTTTAAGTCAAGGATATCGTAACATGATACTAGTTTTTGTGCAATAATAGATGACCTGAGAAACGGGTCGTTAAGATAAAAGAACAGATCAGAAAGGCTGGAATAAAGGATGTCAGAAAATCAATTTAAAAGTACAGGTGAATATGTTGCTTCGGAACAATTAATGGATAGTGTAAATATTGCGATCGCATTACAAAAACCGCTGCTGATCAAAGGAGAACCGGGTACGGGGAAAACAATGCTTGCGCAGGCAATAGCAGATTCCCTTGGTAAAGAACTTCTCATCTGGAATATTAAGTCAACTACAAAAGCGCAAGATGGTCTATACCAGTATGATACCATTCAAAGACTTTATGACGGTCAGTTTGGTGAAAATGATGTAAATAATATTGAGAAATATATTAAGCTTGGAAAGCTGGGCGAAGCATTTTCATCAGAAGAACAAGTTGTATTACTGATTGATGAAATTGATAAAGCAGACCTTGAATTTCCAAATGATCTGTTATGGGAATTGGATAAAATGGAATTTTATATTCATGAGATCAAACAAAACATTCGGGCGATACACAGACCAATCGTTATTATTACTTCCAATGCTGAAAAAGAGCTTCCAGATGCATTTTTAAGACGCTGTATTTTCCATTTTATTGATTTTCCCGATGCACAGCTTATGGAAGAAATTGTGAAAACGCACTATCCAACAGTGGAAGATAATATTTTAAGGAATGCAATGGAAGTATTCTACTGGATCAGATCTGTGCGGGATATCCGAAAAAAACCAAGCACCTCTGAACTGATCGATTGGATCAACGCATTAAGCCTGAGTGGAATTGAACCTGAAAAACTGAGAAAAGAGCTTCCATTTATAGGTGTTGTATTAAAAAAAGATGAGGATCTTGAGACAATCAGACACAGAGTGGATTAGGAGCAGTTATGTTCATAGATTTTTTCTATATTTTAAAAAACAAAGGAATCAATGTAACACTGAGTGAATGGCTCACGTTACAGGAAGCTTTAGATCAAGGACTCTGTGACAGCAGTCTTACAAAATTTTACTATGTTTCAAGAATGATCCTTGTGAAGAGTGAGACAGAATATGATAAATTCGATCTGGCTTTTGAGGAGTATTTTAAACATATTACCTCGGATGATTTGGTCACGGATCGCATGCTGCGCTGGCTCGACAAACCGGAGATGAGCGATCTTCTTCAGGAATCTGAAAAACAGTGGCTGAACAAAATGGAAGACTTGAAAATTGACAAGGAAGATGTAGAAGCAAAGTTCAAAGATAGAATGAAAGACCAGGACAGCGAACATAATGGCGGTTCATTCTGGATCGGGACAATGGGAAAAACATCATTTGGTAATACTGGGGGGAACATCGGTGGTGTCAGAGTCGGTGGAAAAACAGGATACCAGTCAGCATTTTCTGTTCTTGGGGAACGAAGATATAAAGATTTCAGGGATGACAAGGTGCTTGATAACAGACAGTTTCAGATCGCCTTTCGAAGACTAAGACAGTTTTCAGCAAGACTTGATGTGCCAGAATCGGAACTTGATATTGATGGTACAATTGATAAGACATGCAATCAGGGCGGCATGCTTCATGTTGTCATGAAAAAGCCGAGAAAAAACTCAGTAAAACTGTTAATGCTGATGGACTCTGGTGGTACCATGATTCCATATTCAAGCCTGATGAATGATTTGTTTCAGGCTGTCAGCAAATCAAATCATTTTAAGGATGTAAAAACCTATTATTTTCATAACTGCATCTATAATAAACTCTATAAAACACCGGAATGTGATAATGGAGACTGGATCGATACAGAATGGATGTTCAGAAATCTGAATAAAGACTACAAAGTCATCATTGTCGGTGATGCTGCCATGGCGCCTGAAGAATTATATTCAAGAAGTGGTAATTACAGGGGACAGAATGGTGGATACAGTGGTATGGAATGGCTGCTTTTTTTGAAAAGGCATTATCGAAAAATAGTCTGGTTGAACCCCAAAATGGCTCCGGGGGATGCACCATGGAGAGAGGCGGAAACAGCGATCAAAGAAGTTTTTCCCATGTTCAAATTGACAGTGGATGGTCTGAATCGTTCCATGATGGAGCTGATGAGAAATAAATAAAAATAATAGAATCTAAAATTATTTTGTTACGATCTATATAGTGACCACTAAAAAATACGCAGCGAAAGTTACAACTTGGCTGCGTATTTTTGCATCTTACCGTTTTGCTAGTTGTAGAAATAAAAGAGGATGCTATAATCCGCTTAGACCTGAAAAATGCTTTGTGTAATGTAAAAATTATTTCATGGAAAGAGGGATTTTATGGAGAAGATCGTTGAAGTGAATGAACTGACAAAAAAGTTTAAAGAGTTGAAAGCAGTAGATGATATCAGTTTTGATGTTTACCGGGGTGAGTTATTTGGTTTCCTTGGTGTGAATGGTGCCGGAAAATCAACTACGATCAATATGCTTTGCACCATGTACCAGCAGGATCATGGACAGGTTCGAGTGTGCGGACTTGATAATAGGAGGGAACAGTCTGAAATCAGAAAGCAGATCGGTGTTGTTTTTCAGAACAATACATTGGATGAAAGATTGAGTGTTAGGGAAAATCTTTTCTGCCGTGGTTATATGTATGAGAATAAGAAGAATCATGTCAGAGAAAAAATAGAATATGTAAGTGATCTGCTTGAAATGGATTCATTACTGGACAGAAGATTTAAAGACCTTTCGGGTGGACAGAAAAGAAGATGCGAGATTGCCAGGGCGGTCATGAACAGACCACAGATCTTATTTTTGGATGAACCAACAACAGGACTGGATCCGCAGAACAGAAAACTTGTCTGGAATAGTATTCAGAAATTGATGAAAGAAGAAGGGCTTACGGTGTTCCTTACGACCCACTATATGGAAGAGGCGGCGCAGGCGAATCATATTGGCGTGATGGATCGTGGGAAACTGGTAGCATTTGAACAGCCTTATCAGTTAAAAAAACAGTATGCCTCAGATTATATCAGATTCATACCAATACCGGATTTGGATCAGGAGCATATTTTTGCAGTACTTGAAAAAGAGGGATTTCAATATAAGGTATCAGGAAGTGGTATCAGAGTCAGTCTTGAAAAGACATTAGATGCGATTCCATTATTGGGACGTTTAAAAGAAAAACTGGCTTCCTTTGAGGTGGTACAGGGTAATCTTGATGATGTCTTTTTAAATATAACAGGTCATTCATTGGAAGGAGAAAATTAAATGAGATCATTTTTATATTTAGTCAAAAGAAATATGATGGTATACTATAGAGATAAAGGAAATTTGTTCTTTTCGTTCTTATCCATGCTGATCATACTCGGCTTGATGCTTGTTTTTTTGGGAGATATGAATGTTACTGAGATCACAGATCTGTTAGTTCGGTTTGGTGGAACAGGGACGAAAGGAGAAAAATTTGATCATGCTTCAAATCTTGTTGTTAACTGGGTCGTGGCAGGTATCATTGTAGTGAACTGCATTACGATCGCCAATGCAGTAACAGGAATCATGATTGCAGATGAAGAAGAGCATAAACTTGCAGCATTTATGATTACACCAATGAACAGGTTCGCACAGATCTTATCCTACACAACAGCCGCTGGTATTATGAGTATGTTATTTTGCTCGATCACGTTGTTTGCAGCAGAAGGTTTTATCTGGATGCAAGGGGGGAGTTTTATTACGATCCAGGATCATATTGTGTTTTTTGGGTATTTACTGGTAGTTGTTTTTTTCTCTGTCTCACTTGTATTTTTTCTTGCACAGTTGGTTCATTGTAAGAGTGCATAGGCGGGTCTCTCAACAGTGGTAGGAACACTGGTAGGATTTCTTGCAGCAATTTATGTTCCCTATGGTTCACTTCCCGAAGCTGCGGGTAATATATTAAAACATACACCGTTGTTTGCAGCATCTTCTCTATTTCGGGATTTATTCACAAAAGATATTGTGAAGCAGACCTTTGATGGGGTACACAATGATGTTATATTGGAGTATCGGGAATTTATGGGGATTGTTATTGTAAACAATGATGTTGTTACAACGCATATGCAACAGATACTGTTTTTGCTCATTTCGGGAATAATACTATTGATTTTTTCATTTTTCATGATGCAGAAAAGGGAATTAAAAGACAGATAAATAACTGATTTGAATAATAGAACGAAAAAAGAAGGGTATGGATGTCCGAATGAAAATCATAATTGAAGAACCAGCTGAAAATGCGGAAGACGAGATCATAATCAGATGCAAAGAACTGGATGAAAAAATGATCAGGCTGATTCAGGGAGTTAAGACGAACTCAGGAACAGTAGTTGCACATGATAAGAATATGACCTATATGCTGGAACCGGATGAAGTTTTTTATTTTGAATCTGTTGATAATCATGTTTTTATTTATTGCAGAGATAAGGTTTTTGAATCCAGGCAGAAATTATATGAAATTGAGGAATTTTTCGAAAACAGTATGTTTTTTCGGGCATCCAAATCGGTCATTTTAAATGTGAAAAAGATTAAATGCCTTTCACCGGCATTTTCGGGAAGATTTGAGGCGATTCTGAAAAATGGTGAAAAAATAATAATATCACGACAGTATGTTGGAGTCCTCAAGGAAAAGCTTGGGATTTAGGAGGCAGATATGAAAAGGATCGTAAAAAAAATAGGATTTAGATATGCAATTGTTCTAACTGCCATCTGCAGTATTCTACCATTTGTCAGTCTGATTTTAAATGAATGGAGAGATGCTATGAGTCAGCAACTATTGTTTTTGTCATTTATGGCATTATTTTGTGCTGCTGGAGAAGTAATCATCATAGAGTCAGAGAAACGCAATTTCAGTAAAAAAGAAACAATGATAAGATTTTTCATTCATTACATGTATATAAATATTGTTGTAATATATTTTGGAATCAGAGTCGGATGGTTCTCGCTGGATAATTTTCTGGAAATTGCAGTTGTTACGCTGATGATTGCAGTGATTTACCTGATCAATATATTGGTTTCCTACTATAAAGATATAAATCATGCACATAGAATGAACTGGATCTTATTGTCTATGGAAGAAGAAAAAGAGTAGCTGAAATATCAGCTCCGCTTTTTAAATTCCAGCCCACATTTTGGACATCTTACCATAATCATTCCCTTGCCGCGAGGAATCCTGATTTTTTGTTTACAGGAAGGACATTTATAGATATGAAAATGAAGGAACTGCATCCATTTATTTTTTAACTGTGTCCATTTGATCTGATGCAAAATACGGTACTTCAATTTTTCAAACAACTGATTCTCTTCATAACGTTTGGGGATATTTCTGGATAGTATTCTGAAGTAGGAATAAATTAAAGTAGGGATAGCAAGATAATGTAACATATTGACATTGAATACAGAAGCAAAGAACAACAATAATACAGAACATAAAAAAGTAAATTTAGACAACGAATCCATTCCGTTCCTGCCACGCATAAATCGATATAACTTATCCCTTAGTTGATTCATTATTTTTTAATACCTCGCTTTCTTTTGATATTATAAAGTGTTATGCTTTTAGTTACAATCAGCTTTCTGATGTTTTAAGTAAATTTACAAAGAATTAATAGATCATAAAAAAATCAAGTTGAATGGAACGACGTTTCCAGGGACGATACGTGATCAAATTCACAGATAGGAGCGAACATGATACATATTTATTGCGGAGACGGAAAAGGAAAGACCAGTGCGGCATTTGGGGCAGCAATTCGCGCTGTGGGGAATGATATGAAAGTATTGATCGCACAATTTTTAAAATGTGGTACTTCAGGCGAACTGGAAATTCTTCGATCCATGGAACAAATTACAGTTTTTGTGTCTGACAGAGCGGATCAGTTCATCTGGAATATGAATGAACAGGAGTTAGTAGAAGCAAAAAAAGTAAATCAGTCCATATTGGAGGAAGTGATCGAAAATGCAAATCAGTTCGAGATGATCATACTTGATGAAATGGCAGCAGCGCTACAAAATGATATGGTGGATAAAGCAAAACTCATTCTATTTTTAAAGGAATATCAAAATAAATGTGAAATTATCATCACTGGCCGTAACCCTGCATCTGAAATATTAGAACTGGCAGATTATATTACTGAAATGAAAAAAATAAGGCATCCTTTCGACCGAGGAATTGCAGCACGAAAAGGAATAGAATATTAATGAGGATACAATAAAACAAACATATTGCGAACAATTGAATAGAAAAAGATTTTATTGGGAAAGCATCTTGACGTTTTTGTGATGATGACTTATGATGGGAAAGTATAGTAAATTGATAGGAAATATTAAAAATATATAAACAATATAAACAATTTATAAAACTATCAGAATTACAATATTTTCAAATGAAGAAGGGATATAGAGATGATGCAGTTTAAGGATATTACATTTGATGATATGGATATCATCAAAAAGTTGTTAAAGAATAATACGAATAAGGCTTGTGAATTTTCATTGGCAAATGTATATATGTGGAATGTCGATAATATGTGCAAATATGGAATGTGGAATGACCAGTTAGTATACAGATGTGTATCGGATACATGTGTTACTTATACAGTTCCCAATATAAGTACGGATTCAAAAGAATTTACAGACAGCCTGATAGATGATGCCAAAGCGCTCGGAAAACAGTTTACCATTAAGGGGCTTTCGGAAGAGATGGTAAACCGGTTAGAACAATTCTACCCAGGTCAGTTTGAATTTAGCTATAACAGAGATAATAGTGACTATATTTATCTTGTCTCAGATCTTGCAGAACTGAAGGGAAAGAAATTTCACGGCAAGAAAAATCATATCAATTATTTTCTCAAAAATTTTAATTATGAATATGAACCTATTACAGAGGAAAATCTGGAAGAATGCAGAGTCGTTAAAAGTGACTGGTCTGAGCAAAAGGAGATTGAGACAGCATCTATGGAAACGGAATTGAATGCTGTAGACATCGCGCTGGATCATTTCAGAGAACTTGAATTAACTGGAGGACTGATTAGGATAGATGGTATTGTAAAGGCATTTACAATTGGCGAAAGACTTACCGATGATACATTTGTGACACATATAGAAAAGGCTGACTATGAAGTGCGTGGACTTTATCCTATGATTAACCAGCAGTTCGCGATCCATGCGCTACAGGATTATACGTATGTCAACAGAGAAGAAGATCTTGGCGTAGAAGGATTGCGGAAAGCAAAACTTTCTTATCAGCCGGAATTAATTTGGAACAAATACAGAGCTGTACCAAAAAGCTGAAAGGCAGGTCATAGCAATGATCACATTTGCGATGAATTCAGACATTCCAATTTTAAAGAAAATCTGGAAAGAGATTTTTCATGATGAGGACTGGTATCTGGATGATTTTTTTCGCACATATTTTAAAGAAGGAAAATCCTGCCTGATATGGAAAGAAGACGATAAAATTGTAGCGATGCTTCATATGATTCCATATACCTACAGGATTTGTCCGCATGAGAACAAGAATGCGATCTATTTGTATGCACTTGCAACGCTTGAAGAATATCGCGGAAAGGGTATTATGGATGCTCTGATACTGGAGGCGTTTGGAAGTGCAGGAGATTCGGGGGAAGTCTCATTTTTACTGATTGCTGCAAGTGAAGAGTTGATCAGGTATTACAAAAAAAGAGGATTTCAAAGATTACATTACGGGTCGGCATATGCAGATCCGGAGCAGAAGCATATTAGTATGGATCATATATCAACGGTGCAGAATGAGCCTGATTATACTGGATTTTTGTTTCGGGAAGAGGATATGTTGTTCTATTTAAGAACTTTATTACAGGAACATACCGAAGATGGTAATCAAAAAAGCGGTCTGAACGATCCAAGGGTATCTTTGTATCTGAGTCAGGATTATACTAGACGACTGGAGCCGTTATCCTTTGCAATGATACGAACAAAAGATGAAGTGCTTTTTTCGGAACAGGGCATAAGAATGACCGATTTGTGGATGATGCCTTTATAAGCGGTTGTGGTGATGTCTTTATAACGGT
>RRZU010515807.1_pt1 | contig 15313 bp, 16 predicted proteins | sample 2165561 | NCBI WGS metagenome assembly RRZU01 (sample SAMN10456909, study PRJNA506462) | wastewater metagenome | isolation source: wastewater sludge | place: USA: Moscow, Idaho
CCCCCGGCCCCATGGTCCCAAACCAAGTGCGCTACCAAGCTGCGCCACACCCCGCGACCGACTTCTCTATTATAGCATGGTAAAAAATAAAAAGCAAGGGGAAAATTAAGATAATTTATGAAAGCTATAATTATAGTTAAATAAGTATTATGCTATAATTAAATAAAGGAGGATAAAGATGGAAAAGAATAAAAATATTAGAATAGAATTACCTAAAGCATCTGTGGTTAAAATCTACTTACCGATATTATTTTTTTTAGCAGGAGGAGTAATATTATATAGTTCAAAAGGGAACAAAATGTACTTATTATTATTTGCTGTAGCTGTAGGATTAGGATTGAGATCAATAAAGGATTTAATATCAGCTGAGAATAGAGGAAATCGTTACTATAATGAAGTTATATCAAATATGGGAGTTGCTAAAAATAGTGAAACATTAAATGCATTAAAAGAGGGTTTAGAAATAGATAAGACAAATGCATATATAAACTATGGATTAGTTATGATTAATTATCAAAATAAAAATTATAAAGAGGTAATAAAATATATAGATAATATAGATTTAAAGAGAGTCAAAAAGAATTCAGTTTTAATATTAGACAAAGAAGTTATAAATTCATTAAAGGGTACATCCCTATATGAAATAAAGGATTATAAAGGTGCAATTGAATTACTGGAACCAATTATTGAAAGCAATAATATATATAAAATAATAGTTGCATTATCCTATAGAGAATTAGGTGATATAGAGAAATCTCTTAGCATTTTAGAATTAGGTACCATAGAAGGAAGTCGTATTGACGATGAAATTGCCTTTGATTATTGGAAAGGAATAAATTTATTAGATTTAGATAGGAAAGATGAAGCAAGAGAGATGTTTGTAAAAGTATCAGCTATAGACAAAAATTATGCTGACACAAAAAAATATATGGCAAAGTTAAAATAATAGAGATGACTATGTGAGAATCAAATCATTTGGAGATTTAATATTTAGACTTATTGCAAGAATCGTAGTTATATTATTTGTAACAATTGTTGCAGGGATGCTATTGGGATATATATTTGACATGGAAGCATTTCCTATAGTTACAATCATAGTAGTAGGATTATTTATATTTACTGATTTGATGAGAATAGAAAATAGATTAATTTATTTAGAAGATAAATTTAATGAAGATGAAAATTAAAAATATATAAAAGAAAAGCTATTGTCTAAGACAATAGCTTTTCTATATGGTCGGGGTGGAGGGATTCGAACCCCCGGCCCCATGGTCCCAAACCAAGTGCGCTACCAAGCTGCGCCACACCCCGTAACCGACTCTTCTAATTATAGTACAGCTTATGATATATTTCAAGGGTTAATTAATAATATTTTAGATAATATATAAAAGTATTTTGATATATCTTAAATAAATCTGTAAAAACTATATTAAAACAGGAATTTGTTAATATAACTGTGGTAGAAATGAAAATGAAAGGAAAATAAAATGTATAATACTGCAATGGATATATTAATATTACAGTTTTCGTATAAAGTAATATATTTATTTTTTATAAAAAATATCTAGTAATAAAAGTAAATGTTTGAAAGAAATTCAAGCACAACAATCAAACGGCTAAAAATAGGCTAGTATAATAAATAACAAATGATTCTATGCAAAAAAATCATCAATACGAAAATGGAATACTACCATTACATATATGAATAAACATTCAAAATTTATTGACTATTCAGAATCTATATGGTAGTTTTAGAATATGAATTAATTCTTATAAGAATGTATAAAATATTATTTAGGTGGTGACTATGATTAATTACAAGATTAAAAATATGAGCTGGACAGAATTTGATGAAAGACGAAAAAAGACTAATACTGTTATTATACCAACAGGAGCTTGTGAGATATATGGACCACATTTACCAATGGGTGCAGATGGAATAGCAGCAGAGGCTATATCTCAAAGGGTTGCAGAAAAAACCGGTGCATTGATAGCGCCAATGACAGAAGTATCAGATTCTAGTGCATTACTAGATTATCCCGGTACTATTACCATCTCACCTGATGTCTACAGATTATGGATGGATGAGATGGTTAAAAATTTAGTTGACTATGGTTTTAAAAATTTATTATTTATAACTGGCCATGCATCAAGTGTACCAATCTTGACTTCAATAGCAATGAAATATCAAAGAGAATACGGTATAGAATTTGCTCAAATTGATTGGTGGAGATTTACAGCAGTTTATGGTGATGATATTTTTGAGAAAAAAGGCAGAATGGCTCACGGTCATGCAAGCGAATGTGGTACATCAGTAATGTTATATCTATGTCCAGAACTTGTGGATATGAGTAAGGCAGAATGTATTGAGCCACCAGCAGAGACCGGAGATTTTGCTGATATAGTACGATTTGTACCTATGAAAGAAAAAACTCCAAATGCAATAGTTGGAGATGCAACTTTAGGCACAAAAGAAAAAGGGGAAAAAATAGTAAATAAATGTGTAGATAGAATAGTTGAATTTATGAATGAGAAATGGGAGATATAAACTAGCTTAAGGAGGTGTACTTATAAAATTTATTTTTAAATTTTATAATAACAGATGAGAAAATATATAGTTGGCGTAGTTCAAATGGATACAAGAGAAGATAAGGAAGTGAATTTAAAAGCAGCATCAGATTTTATAGATGAGGCAGTTTCAAAAAAAGCTAAATTAATATCTTTTCCAGAAGTATTTAATGTAATAGATTTTGGAGATGAGGAACCAGAGGATTTAGCAAATAGTAAGACAATAAATCTAATGGCAGAAAAGGCAAGAGAACACAAGGTTTGGATACATTGTGGTTCAATAGCAGAGAAGAATAATGATGGTGGAAAACCTTATAATACAACAGTTATGTTAAATCCGGATGGTGAAATCGTAGCAGTATATAGAAAATTACATACTTTTGATGTTACATTGCCAGATGGAACATTAACAGAAGAGTCAGCAAGAATACAAAGAGGAAATGAAATGATATCTATAGATACTGAAATAGGAAACTTAGGTTTCACTATATGTTATGATATTAGATTCCCTGAATTATTCCGCTACTTAGCATTAGAAGGTTCTGAAATAATATTTACTCCAGCAAACTTTGCAATGGCAACAGGAAAAGACCATTGGGAAACAATATTAAAAGCTAGAGCAGTTGAAAATGGATGTTATATAATCGCAGCGGGTCAAATAGGTAAGAAGAGACAAAAGTTTGATTCCTTTGGCGGTTCACTAATAGTAGATCCATGGGGAACAATTATTGCAAAAGCAAGAGAAGAAGCTTGTGTGATAACAGCTGAAATAGATTTAGATTATCTAGATAAAATTAGAGGGATGTTACCAATGTTAGTAAATAGAAGAGATGATATCTACGATACAATAGAAAAATAAAAGGAGTAATTATATGGAATGGACAAAAGAGTTAGTAAATAGATTTTTAGCAACAGATCCCGCGACTTATGGACATTTTCCAAATGTTAGTTTTATGAGTCCTGAGATAAAACCTTTAAATAAAAGATTAAAGATGATAGGACCAGCTTATACTGTTAGATTAATGGGAAAAGATTCTTGTAAACTATATGAGGCTTTAGAAAAAGCAGAAAAAGGTTCTGTAATAGTAATAGACCATAGCGGTGATAAAACATTTGCAGCAATTGGCGAAATGGTTGCAAGAAATGCAAAAGCACTGGGAATGGGAGGTATAGTTACAAGTGGTATGGCAACGGATTCACTTTATTTAGAAGAGTCTGATTTTCCAGTATTTTCATCAGGAATATCTGTAGCAACGACTAATGTATGGGGTATTTCTGGAGATAATGATATAACAATTTCATGTGGTGGTGCAACAGTTAAACCAGGAGATATTATATTTGGAGATTGTGATGGGATTGTTGTTATGAATCCAGAAGGATATGAAGAATATTTAGTAAAAGCTGAAGAGGCTGCCAATAGAGAAATAGAGATGAGAAAAATGTTTGAAAAAGGCGAGCCTATGCTAAAGAGTGTCAAGGGTTTACTAGAGGCAGATATACCAAGTATTATTGCAAAAAACAGATAATTAAGATTTATTTTTAATAAATTTCAGAAATGAATCTACAATTTCATCGTCTTTTTTATAATCTTCATAGACACATAAGAATCTCCTTACTGAAGGATATTCATAGTCTAAGATTGCAATATTATCAGGGATATCATTTCTCATAAAATTTGGAACAAGAGAAATTCCTACATTTGAAGCAGTTAGTATAAATTTAGAAATTAATGTATTGGTTTTAACAGATCTAACTGGTTTAAAACCTAAGCTAGTAGGTTTGGATTCAGTGTTGTCTTGTGCAGCTTCGGCTTCTGCCTCCATATTTATAAAACTATAATTATCAAATGAAGATATTTCAAGAGAATCAAGTTTTGTAAGTGGAGAATTTTTAGAACAAATAGTAAGCCAAGGACCATCGTGAAGTTCTAAATGCATTGCTAGAGGAAATTTGAAAGCACATGAGTCTATACAAAACATAATATCAAATTCACCCTCTCTAAATCGTTTTGAGAGATTAGTATAATCGTATTGAAGGCAGTCTAGCTGAACTTCTGGATAAAAATGAGTAAATTCTTCAATTAATGGTTGAGCCAATACATGTTCATAAGGTCCAATGCCAATTTTTAAGGATTTCATTTTACTTTTTAATTCATTAATTTTTTTGACAGAGTGATTATAATTATTTACAATATTTCTAGCATGTAAATAAAATTCTTCACCCTCAGGAGTTAAAGAAACATTTCTACTATCTCTATTTAAAAGAGTTGCATTGAGCTCCTGTTCAAGGGATGAGATAATTCTACTCATAGTTGCTTGGGTTATATGATTCTTATCAGCAGCTTTTGTAAAATTTAATATTTCTGCTAAACTTATAAAATACTTTAGTTTTTGAATTTCCAATTTATAGACCTCCTAACAGGTAGATTATTTATAAAAATTGAGAAAATTATCAAAATTATATCATTTAAATTATATACAAGAAAGATATTAAATGCAATATTATAAAAAATTTTGCATTATATATAAAGGGGTTAAATATCATATTAAAGAAAGGAAGATATAAATGAAAAGATTTTTATCATTCAGTTTAATCATTGTATTAACTTTAGGATTATTGACAGGCTGTGGCGGAAATGACAAAGCAAAAACAGATACTCCAAAAGAACAATCAAATGGTAATACAGAAAAAGGAGCAGTTAAAGATAAGGTTGTAGTAGTAAGTGAAATGGAACCAGATACTTTAGATCCAAGAAGAGGTAATGGAGTAACAAACAATATTATAATGAATTTAATTTATGATTCATTAGTTGGGGAAGATGCAGATTTTAATCCAGTTCCTAGATTAGCAACAGAATGGGAATTTGTAGATGATACACATGTTAGATTTAAATTAAGAGATGATGTAGTATTTGCAAATGGATCAAAGTTTACATCAGAAGACGTAATATATAGTTTAGAGCGTACAAAGCATGATTCAACATCAGCATCAACAATGAGCTGGTATGATGAGGCAAATTCAGTTGCTGAAGATGATTATACAGTTGTATTAGCTATGCACCATCCATATGCACCAATATTTAGTGTATTAGCAGGTGGACGTTGTTGGATAGGAGACAAAGATACAATGGAAGAAATGGGAGAAGATGCCCATGCAAGAGCGCCAATAGGTACAGGACCATATAAACTAAAGGATTGGGTAAGTGGTTCGTCACTATTGTTAGAAGCTAATGAAAATTATTGGGATGAACCGGCTAAGACTGAATTTTTTGAACTTAGAGTAATACCAGAGGCTACAAATCGTGTTATTGAACTTGAAACTGGTGCAGCAGATATAGCATTTTATATTGATGGAACAGATATTGATAGAGTAAATTCAATAGAGGGATACCATATAGAGCAAGGCTTATCAGAAAAATATTACTTAATAACTATGGCAATGGATAATGAATTACTTTCAGATGAAAAAATAAGATACGCACTTTCATATGCTATTGATTTAGATGGATTAGTTGATGGAGCATTTGATGGGACAGCTCATAAGATGAATGGAGTCTATCCTTCAATAGTTGAAGGTTGGAAAGATAAAGGTGGCTGGGAATATAATCCAGAGAAGGCAAAAGAATTATTAGCCGAAGCAGGATACCTAGATGGATTTGATATAGAACTTCATATATTACCTGGAACAGAATATCAAAGAATGGCACAAATTGTTCAAGCGTATTGGCAAGCAATAGGAGTTAATGCTAGGATAGAGCAATCTGAATTGGCAACTCGTGAAGCACAAGGGCCATGGGAAACTTCAATCCGTACAGCAACAGCAAGTGAAATTTCAAATATATTAATTATTTATGAAAAAGCATTTGGTTCACGTTTAGCTCCTAATGATGAACATTTAGAAGCAATGTTACAAGAATTAAAAACATTATATGAACAAGAAGATAGAGATAAGCTTTTAGCTGAAATCCAAGATTATATTTATGAAATAAGATATTCTATACCATTTGCAGAAGTAGATACAATTATAGGAGTAAGTGATAAAGTAGAGAACTATGTATTTACACCAAAGATTCAATTCCAAAATGTAAAAGATTGGGTAGTTTATGAATAATAATATAAAGATATACAACCACAGTTTTAACTGTGGTTGTATATCTATAAAAAATCTAGTAGACATAGTTGAGAGGAGGACTATTTTATGCTTAAATTTATAGGAAAAAGAATTGTAATGATGATCCCTATAATGTTAGGTGTAGTGTTATTAGTATTTAGTATGATGTATTTTTCTCCTGGGGATCCAGCAGATTACATATTAGGTGACATGGCTACACAAGAAGACAAAGATATATTTAATAGAGAAAATGGACTAGATCAACCATTTTTAATACAGTATATAAATTATGTGAAGAATGCAGTAAAAGGTGATTTAGGAACTTCATATACAACTAAACAACCAGTAATGAAAGAAATATTAACTTGTTTCCCAACAACATTTAAATTGGCAACTTTCAGTACAATAATTGCAATAATAATTGGTATAACTCTTGGAGTAATATCAGCAGTTAAGCAATATTCTATTTGGGATAATATAGCAAGAGCATTGGCAATGTTAGGGGTTTCAATGCCTAATTTCTGGCAAGGATTAATATTTATTATAGTTTTTTCAGTAACTTTAGAATGGTTACCATCATCAGGATTTACAACATGGAAACATTGGATAATGCCAGCAATAACAATTGGTACTGCATCAGCAGCATCAGTTATGAGAATGACTCGTTCAAGTATGTTAGAATCAATAAGACAAGATTATATAAGAACAGCAAGAGCAAAGGGACAGAAAGAATCGGTTATTGTTTGGAAACATGCATTTAGAAATGCAATAATACCAATAATGACAGTTATAGGAATAAACTTTGGTGTAGCATTAGGTGGTTCAGCATTAACTGAAACAGTATTTGCAATTCCAGGTCTAGGAAAACTAATAATAGATGCAATAAATGTAAAAAATGCTCCACTGGTACAAGGAGGAATTCTTTTTATTGCTATGGTAATGGCTTTAGTAAACTTAACAGTAGACGTATTATATGCATTTGTTGACCCAAGAATAAGATCACAATATGTAAAGAGTGGCAAAAAAACAAAGAAATTAGCAAAGGCAGGTGAATAAACTATGACTAATAATACTAAAAACTATGATATAGAAGAATCAGTTGATGGTTTTTCAATTTCTAGTAGAGGACAGTTTAAAGAAATTGCAAAAAGATTTTTTAGGAATAAAGCTGCAGTATTAGGATTAGTTATAATTGTCATATTGTTTATTTGTGCTATTTTTCCAGGGCAAATATCAGACCCAGATTATTCAACAATACATTTAGATAGAAAGTTTATGCCACCTTCAAGAGAATTTTTACTTGGTACAGATGAATTAGGTAGAGATATGTTTACTAGAATAATATGGGGTGCAAGAACATCTCTTACAATTGGATTATCAGCTATTTCTATAGCAACAATAATAGGTGTAATAGTTGGATGTATTGCAGGATATTTTAGTGGAGTTGTGGATAATGTATTAATGCGTATGATAGATATAATAATGGCTGTACCAAATATGTTGCTGGGAATATCAGTCGTTGCAGCTTTGGGTAGTTCCATGGTAAATATAATAATAGCAATTGGAGTGGGAAGTATAGCTTCCTTTGCAAGGGTTACTAGATCATCAGTTATAACTGTAAGAGATCAAGAATATATTGAAGCTGCAAGGGCTACAGGTGCGAGTGACCTTAGAATTATATTAAAATATATATTACCAAATGCATTATCTCCAATAATAGTTCAAATATCAATGGGAATAGCAACAGCTATTTTAAGTATATCAGGACTTAGCTTTATAGGTTTAGGTGTACCAGCACCAACACCAGAATGGGGCTCAATGCTTTCAACTGGTCGTACTTTTATAAGAGATTATTGGCATGTAATAACATTCCCAGGTTTTGCAATAATGTTAACAGTATTTGCATTTAATCTATTTGGTGATGGACTTCGTGATGCACTTGATCCAAGACTTAAGCAATAAGGAGGACAAAAATGAGCGATAATATTTTAGAAATTAATAATTTAACTATTCATTATAAAGTAGATAAAACAGTTGTAAAAGCTGTTAATAATATAAGTTTTTCTTTGAAAAAAGGAGAGTCACTTGGACTTGTAGGAGAAACAGGAGCTGGAAAAACAACAACAGCATTAGGAATAATGCAATTAGTACCTGATCCGCCGGGAAAGATAATTTCTGGAGAAATACTATATAATAACGAAGATTTATGTAAAAAAACAGAAGCAGAAATGAGAAAAATAAGAGGAAGCCAAATTTCCATGATATTCCAAGATCCAATGACAGCATTAAATCCAGTTTTAACAGTAGGAGAGCAGATTGCAGAAGTTGTTAAGTTACACAATGATGTTACTAAAGATGAAGCAATAGAACAGGCAATGGAAATGATGGAAATGGTAGGGATTGAAGGTAGTAGACATGTAGAATATCCACATCAATTTTCAGGTGGTATGAAACAGAGAATTGTAATAGCAATTGCATTGGCTTGTAGGCCAGCATTATTATTGGCAGATGAACCTACAACAGCTCTAGATGTTACAATTCAAGAACAAGTACTAGATTTAATCGATAATTTAAAAGATAAATTAAATACCTCATTATTACTTATAACACATGACTTAGGAGTTGTAGCAGAAGTTTGTGATAAAGTTGCAGTAATATATGCAGGTGAAATATTTGAATATGGAACATTAGATGATATCTATAATAATACAAAACATCCATATACAAAGGGATTATTTGGTTCAATACCAAATTTCTATGAAAAAACGGCAAGATTAAAACCAATACCAGGATTAATGCCAGACTCATCAAATCTTCCAGAAGGATGTAAGTTTTCACCTAGATGTGAACATGCTACTGATGAATGTAGAAGTGGAGATATACCAACTTACGAAGTAAATCCTGGACATATGGTTAAATGTATTTTAATGAAAGGTGGTATGTAAATGACTCCTATATTAGAAGTAAGAGATTTAAAAAAATATTTTGACACTCCTAGAGGAAGTTTACATGCAGTTGATGGACTTTCATTTAATGTAAATAAAGGAGATACTTTAGGAGTAGTAGGTGAAAGTGGTTGCGGTAAATCCACTTTGGGAAGAACTATCATGCATCTACATAAAATGACAAGTGGAGAGATAATATTTGATGGTGAAGATATAAGTGATTTAAAGAAGAAAGAATTAAAAGGATTAAGAGAAGATATGCAAATGATATTTCAAGACCCTTTTTCATCACTAAATCCTCGTATGTCAGTAGGGCAATTAATCGCAGAACCATTAATAATCTATAAGAAAACTGCATCAGAGAAAGAGTTAAATAGTGAAGTTGCCAAATTAATGGACACAGTAGGATTAGCAAGAAGATATTCAAATGTCTATCCTCATGAATTAGACGGAGGGAGAAGACAGAGAATTGGTATAGCAAGAGCATTGGCATTAAATCCTAAATTTATAGTATGTGATGAGCCAGTATCAGCATTGGATGTTTCAATACAGGCACAGATATTAAATTTAATGCAAGATTTACAGGAAGAATATGATTTAACATATATGTTTATAACTCATGATATGTCAGTAGTAAGACATGTTTCAGATGATATAATGGTAATGTATTTAGGTATGATGGTAGAATATGCGAATTGTGAAGAAATGTTCCACAGACGATTACATCCATATACACAAGCATTATTAGCAGCAGTTCCAGTGCCAATAGTAGGTGCAAAGAAGAAAAGGTCATTGCTAAAAGGTGAGATAACTTCACCAATTAGTCCAAAAGATGAATGCCGTTTTGCAGCAAGATGTCCATATGTAGAAGATATTTGTAGACAAAAAGCTCCAGAGGCAATAGAAGCAGTACCAAATCATTTTGTAGCATGTCATAAAGTATTTGAAATAAATGATTTATAAAAACATAGGAGAGGATTTAATGAAAGACTTAGTTGATAAATGTAAAGTAGCAGTTGTTCAAGCAAGTCCAGTTTTATTTGATAAAAAAGAAACCATCAAAAAGACTTTAAAATTAATAGAAGAAGCATCCAAAGAGTCTGTTGATTTAATACTATTTCCAGAAACTTTCATACCTGCTTATCCACGTGGATTTTCATATGGATATATAGTCGGAAGTAGAACTATGGAAGGTAGAAAAGATTGGAAAATTTATTATGATAATTCTATAATAGTACCAAGTAAATATACAGATGAAATAGGAAAAGCAGCTAAAAAAGCAAATGCGTATGTAGCAATTGGAGTTACAGAAAGAGATGAAGTTAATTGTACATTATATTGTTCATTATTATATTTTAGTCCAGAAGGGAAACTAATAGGAAAACATAGGAAATTAAAACCAACTGGAACAGAAAGACTTATCTGGGGCGAAGGAAATAAAGATAATGTATTAACTACTGTAGATACAAAATTTGGAACAGTAGGAGGGCTTATTTGTTGGGAAAACTATATGCCATTAGCAAGAGCAGCAATGTATCAAAAAGGCGTAGGTATATACTTAGCTCCGACAGCGGATAATAGAGAAGAATGGCAATTTACACTAAGACATATAGCATTAGAGGGACGTTGTTTTGTACTGGGGTGCAATCAATATGTAAACAAATCAATGTATCCAAATATATTTAACTATCAGGAAGAATTAGATAATCTACCTGAAGAGTTATGTCCAGGTGGATCTTGTATTATAGATCCGTTTGGAAGATATGTAGCAGGTCCTGTGTGGAATAAGGAAGATATATTATATGCAGAACTTGATCTAAGTTTAATTGCTATTAGTCGTATGGATTTTGACCCTACAGGTCATTATTCAAGACCAGATGTACTTGAGCTTATTATTCATGATTGATTTTATATAGGGGAAAATTGCTGGTGATATTGCTAGCAATTTTCTTTTTTTATAATATTTTGATTAATCCGTATATTAATGTTACTATATTGAAAAGGAGGAGAAAATATGAAAAATAATAAAAAAATGGTCTTAGTGCTATTAGTAGCAACAATTTTAGTAGGGAATGTTTTAATAAATGAAGTTAATGCGGAACCTTTAACAGGTTGGAAAAAAGCATATTATGATGTAATGGTTAATTACAATTATAAGCCAGAGTATTATTCTGGTAATCCTAGGGAGGGAGATAGCTCTAATTTAAATTATGATAATATAGGATATTTTAAAGTTTTTACTCCTAAATTATTAAACCTATCTGGCAAAAAAATACCAGAATTAATTATATTTAAATCCGATGCATTGTCAAATACATCAGATAACTGGAAAAGTTTTGAAATATATACATATGAAAATGGAAAAGCAGTAAAAATAAATCATAGTACACCAAAGGTAATGAGTTCAGGTTCATTAAATTTTAAACAAAATAAAGAAGCTAATAAGGATTTTTTATATATAGAAAATGGATGGGATAAAGAGTTTAGTAAATACCAAGTTGTATTAGAAGGTAATAAATTAAAACTTAAATCAATTGATGACATACCAAATGACACAAAGATGGATCAAGATATAAGACCAATGTATAAAAATAAAACATCAAGAAAGCCTGTGCTAATATTTAAGGGAGAATATGGAGATGATGTAATCCATTTAATAGGCAAAGAATTTGCGACAAAAGTTTTAGATGAGTATAAATGGGGTGATGAAAAACCAGTTCTTAAGAAAGAGGTAAAATTATCTATTGATGGTAAAGATATAAAATCTGATGTAGAACCAACTATAAAAAATGGTAGAACCTTAGTTCCCTTAAGAGTTATATCTGAAAACTTAGGATATAAAGTTGATTGGAATCAAAAAAGTTGGACTGCAAAACTAACAAAAGATAATACAGTAATAGAAATTATTAAAGGAAAGAAAAATATATTAGTTAATGAAAATGGCAAAAAAAGAAATATACAAATAGATGTTCCAGCAGAAATAATAAATGGCAGAACAATGATACCGATAAGAGCTATTGCTGAAATAAGTGGTTCAAAAGTTGATTGGGATAATACAAATTGGAAGGTAAATATAAATTCAAATAATAAAGAGAACAAGCAGATAAAGACTAAGGAATATAAAGATATTACAAATAAATATGCTTCTAATGAATATGCTAAAACAATTGGAAAAAATGTTAAATTAACTGGTGCATTTTCAAGGATATTAGACAAAAATAAAACGGGAATGTTTCTTAAAGATAATAAGTTTTTAAACAGTAAGAATCAAAGTTTTATTGTCGACTTGAATCTAGAAGCTGATGATGATTTTGCTTTTAGATATATTCTGAATTTTCCTAAAAATATAGATACAAGTAAAATATCTATTGAAGGAGATGGACTAAAAGCTACAATATATGGAGAATTACAAGAAAATCCTGTTAAAGCATATACCTATTATGAAGGAAAAGATGTATACTATGGAGAATATCCAATTATAATTGTAGATAAAATTGAATTTAAATAAAAATATAAATATAAATAATTGATAAATTGATTATATGAAAAAAGAAAGATAAGTTTAATTTGGCTCATCTTTCTTTTTTTATAATATCCACTATATTCTCTAAAATAATATCTAAATCAATTGTGCTATCAATTATTATTTCATTTTCAATTGAAGAACAATCTAATTTAGAATAATAATTTATTACTTCATCAAAATTTTTAAAAAATTGATTTGGTTTAGGATTTTTAAATCTTTCTTGCCAGCGTTCTCTTAAAAAATATATATCATTACATTCACATAAAAATATATATTTATTATGAAATGCAAAATCAATTTTTGATAGAAAAAGATTTAAATTAATATTAGAATACAATCCAATATCTAAGATAATATCAATATTATTTTTAAGATTGGTATTTACTAATCTAGCTAATATATCATAGGTTATATTATTATTTATAGTATTATCATTAATATGCTGATATATAGAATCAAAGATATCATCTTTTCTCAAAATAATTGCATTTATTCTTTCAGATAATGCATTTGTAATAGTGGTTTTCCCAGTAGCTGCCTTACCTCTAAATATATAAATATTAGCCATAATACACCTATAATTTCTTTAATTTAATTATCAAACAGCCATATTTTTTTTCATCTTCTTTTGACCACCAGTTGTTATAAGTATCAGTAACAGCCTCTTCAATATTATTATAGTATTCACTTAAATCTTCTTCAAAAAAATCCTCATAACAAGAGTACCAATTTTTATATAATAATAATCCTTCAACTTCTCTTTCAACTTTCTCATCTAAATCTGGTAATTTTGTAAATTCAATAATATCACCAATTTTTATATTCTGCCTTTTTTCATCATTTAAACGATATTCTCTATTTTTAGTACCATCTTTTATTTGCATAAATGATTCAATATATAATTTCATTTTATGTATCATTTTAAGCTCCTTTATAATTATTATAATCCTATTATATAATGAATAAAATTATTAAAGATACAAAATTATTAAGAATTTATTAAAATACAATAAAAGAGATGATTTTATTTCATTTTTTATATATTATATAGTATATAAAGGAGAGATATTTTGTTTGATATAGAATTTATTAAAAAAGAAATTTTAATATTGATAGCAAGTATGATGCCAATATCTGAAGTAAGGGGAGCTATTCCATTAGGTGCAACACTAGGTGTTAGCCCTGAACGGTCTATTATACTAGGAATTCTAGGTAATATGTTTATAGTACCTATATTATTGATTATATTAAATCCGATAATGAAATATTTATTTAGATTTAAAATATTCAATACACCCTTAAATTGGGTTAAGGATCGTACACTTAGAAAGACTAGGTCAAAGATAAAAAAATATAGTATATTAGGATTGTTTATATTTGTGGCTATACCATTTCCAACAACTGGAGCATGGACAGGATGTTTAGCAGCATCACTTTTAAAATTGGATTTTAAAAAATCGCTATTGGCAATATGGTCTGGAGTTATAACTTCAGGACTTATTATTTCCATATTTACCTATCATATAATTCTATAATATTTGACATGGCAGACTCTCTATGTTAGAATAAAACTTGTAAATTTAATAAAACTTGATGCCTTATCAAGAGTGATGGAGGGAATGGGCCCGTTGAAATCCGGCAACCTTATATTAATATAAAGGTGCTAAATCCCACAGAATTTTTCTGGAAGATGAGGTTATATATTTAGATATATTCCTCTTTCTTGTGAAAGAGGTTTTTTTATTTGATAGGCAAAGGTTTAAAAGGAGGATATTGATGAAAAGAAGATTATTTACATCAGAGTCAGTAACAGAAGGGCATCCAGATAAAATATGTGATGCTATATCAGATGCAATCTTAGATGAAATACTATCTAAAGATAGTGATGCAAGAGTGGCTTGTGAGACAATAGCTACAACGGGATTGGTATTAGTTGCAGGAGAAATAAGTACAACAACTTATGCGGATATACCAAAGATAATAAGAGAGACGGTAAAAGAAATAGGCTATACAAGAGGAAAATATGGATTTGATGCAGAAACTTGTGGAGTTATAACTTCAATAAATGAACAATCACCAGATATAGCACAAGGAGTTGATAGTTCATCTGAGATGAAATCCAATGGTAAAGATAAATATGACCAAATAGGAGCAGGAGACCAAG
>RRZU010063280.1_pt1 | contig 15310 bp, 15 predicted proteins | sample 2165561 | NCBI WGS metagenome assembly RRZU01 (sample SAMN10456909, study PRJNA506462) | wastewater metagenome | isolation source: wastewater sludge | place: USA: Moscow, Idaho
CACATTCATAAGTAATCCCAAATCGACTAGAACACTTTGATATTTCTCCATCAATGGAAACACAACTCACTAAGACTTTTGATTGTGCAGTTACTCCAACAGAAGGTATACGATTATTAGACATGATAAACTCCCCCTTTTGTTCATTATATCACAAAGTAAAAAAACCACCGAAGTGGTTTTATAAGGTACTGGTTAAATTTTGGGGGGAAGTCAGTACCTTATAGACAAGAAACTTGTCTAGATTATTATACACATTATCAGTTTACATTTAAAGAAAAAACAACAAATCCGATTAAGAAATTTGTTGTTTCAAATACGCATAGATAAACTCATCAATCGATCCATCCATTACCTTTTGAACATTGCCTTCTTCAGCGCCGGTACGATGATCCTTCACTAAAGTATACGGCATAAAGGTATAAGAACGAATCTGAGAACCCCACTCAATCGACTTCTGTTCACCCTTAATATTGGCCAACTTCGCTTCTTGAGCTTCAATCTCCAACTGATACAACTTACTCTTTAACATATTCATCGCATTCTCACGATTGTTCAATTGAGAACGTTCTGTTTGACAGTTCACCACAATACCAGTCGGTTTGTGAATTAAACGAACTGCAGAAGATACTTTATTAACGTTCTGTCCACCTGCACCACTCGCATGACGTGTTTCCAAGATAATATCATCGGGATTAATCACGATTTCAATTTCTTCATTAAACTCCGGCATAACATCCAATGAGCAGAAAGAAGTATGTCTTCTACCCGAAGAATCAAACGGTGAAATACGGACTAAACGGTGAACACCACGCTCAGCCTTAAGATATCCATAGGCCATATCTCCTTCAATCAAGAAAGATACTGACTTAATTCCTGCTTCATCCCCTGGTTGATAATCCAAGACCTTAACTTTGAAACCTTTTTGTTCCGCATAACGTGTATACATACGATAAAGCATTTCAGCCCAGTCCTGTGATTCTGTACCACCAGCACCTGGATGAAGTTCTAGAATCGCATTGGAATGATCATACGGATGGGATAATATAATCTTAATCTCAAACTTCTCAAACGCTTCTTGAGCACTTAAGACTTCTTCTTCTACCATTGCCATCATATCTTCATCAAATTCAGTCTTAAGCAAATCAACAGTCTCATCCATGGATGCATATTGACTTACTAAACTCTTATACGTTTCAAGAATTGATACGAGATCATTCTTCTCATTAATTAAAGACTGTGCTTTTTTTCGATCATTCCAGAAGGTATCTACCATCATGAGTTGATCGATTTCATCAATTCTCTTTTGTTTACCATCTAAGTCAAAGAGAGTCGCCAAGCTGCTTTAGCTTAGCCTTGATCTCATTGACCGATTGTTTCATCTCATAAACTTCCATTATTGTTTCCTCACTTCAACCTTCATACGTAAGCAGAAGCTCACAACTTCTTGAGAAATACGTTGTAACATATCTTCAAAGAGTTCATAACCTTCTGAAATGTAGGCTTGTAACGGTTTATTTTGAGCATAAGAACGCAAGTGAATACCTTCTCTTAATTTAGACATGGTATCAATATGTTCTTGCCAAGAACGATCCACAATGGATAATACGATATTCTTTTCAAGCGATAAACCATGTGCTTTAAATGGTTCAATCTTAGCCTCATAACTATCCCAAGCTAATTGTTTCGCATGACGGATCACTTCCTCAATACTCTTACCTTTAATATCTGCTTCTGTTAATGCTACATCTTCAAAATGATTCGCCGCAAGCGCAGACAATAAACCTTCCGCATTTACTTCTTCTTGACGATTCTTAATTTCCACATGACTACGAACAAGCTTTTCGATCACACGATCAAACATCTCACGAATGAGTTCATGAACATCTTGATGTTCAAGAATGTAATCACGTTGGTTATAAATGGTTTCACGTTGTTGACGGAGAACATCATCATACTCTAACAATGTCTTACGAACATCAAAGTTAACCCCTTCAACACGACGTTGAGCACTGGTAATGGATTTAGTGACTAAGTTGGATTCAACCATTTGATCCCCTAATTGATCAAATAGAGCACGATAACGATCACTTCCGAAACGTACCATCAATTCATCTTGAACGGATACATAGAAACGAGAATAACCTGGATCACCTTGACGACCCGAACGACCTCTTAATTGATTATCAATACGACGAGATTCATGTCTTTCACTACCCAATACAGCTAAACCACCTAATTCACGAACACCTTCACCTAATTTAATATCGGTACCACGACCTGCCATATTGGTCGCAATCGTAATTGCTCCCTTATGACCTGCTTTCGCAATAATTTCAGCTTCACGCGCATGATTCTTCGCATTTAAAACTTCATGACGAATCTTATTCTGCGTTAACATCTTAGAAATAAATTCACTGGTCTCAACCGCAATCGTCCCAACAAGAACCGGTTGACCTGTCGCATGACGTTCCTTAATTTCATTCATTAAAGCCTGGAACTTGGCTTTTTGAGTTCCGAAAATCGCATCCGGCATATCTTGACGAACAACTGGACGATTGGTAGGAATTTCCACAACACGCATATTATAGATGGTTAAGAATTCTTCTTCCTCGGTCTTTGCAGTCCCTGTCATACCCGCTAACTTAGCGTATAAACGGAAAAAGTTCTGATACGTAATGGTAGCCATGGTCGATGTTTCTTGTTTAATTGGAACATTTTCCTTCGCTTCAATCGCCTGATGTAAACCATCAGAATATTGACGACCCTTCATTAAACGCCCCGTAAACGAATCAACAATCACAATCTCATTCTCTTGTACAACGTATTCGACATCACGATCCATCGCATAGTTCGCTTTTAGAGCTTGTTGGATATGATGCACTAAATGCGTATGACTAATTTCATATAAGTTCGTGACTCTAAATGCTTTCTCAGCCAAGGCAACCCCTTGTTCTGTCAATTGAGCTGTCTTTGTCTTAACATCTACCACATAACCTTCATCCTTCACTAAACTCTTAACAAAACGATCCGCTTGAATATAGAGTTGAGCAGTTTGTTTCTGCCCACCTGAAATGATTAATGGTGTACGCGATTCATCGATTAGAATGGAGTCAACTTCATCCACTAACGCCATATTCAACTCACGCAATACACGATCCTTAACATGTGTAACCATGTTATCACGTAAGTAGTCAAAACCCGTTTCCGCATTTGTCGTATAGGTAATATCACATGCATAAGCAGCACGCTTCTGAGCTGTTGTTAAAACACGTAGATTTAAACCAACTGTTAATCCTAAAAACTCATGAATGGCCCCCATCCACTTCGCATCACGTCCAGCCAAGTATTCATTGACTGTAACCACATGCACACCTTTACCGGATAAGGCATTAAGATATACAGGAAGTACGGACGTTAAGGTCTTACCTTCCCCGGTTTTCATTTCCGCAATATCCCCTTGATGTAAGACGATACCACCCATGATTTGTACAAGGTAAGGGAATTCTCCTATCACACGTTTCGCTGCTTCACGTGCTACAGCGAATGCTTCTGGTAGGATATCATCCAAGGATTCTCCTACTCTAATTCTTTCTTTAAATTCTTCTGTTTTTGCTTTTAATTGGTTATCCTCCAATGAAGCCATCGCATCTTTTAAGGCATCTACCTTTAATGCAATCACTCGAATTTCTTCAAGTCTCTTCTTGTCTCCATTGAACAATTTTTCTAGAATATTCATCTAAAATCCTCCAGTATCCACCGATATTGTAACATATTTGAAATATGAAATAAGACAATGAAAAAGGTTGGCAAGCCAACCTTTTTGTTAGTTAAATTTTAACGATATTGCGAGCTTGAAATCCGCGATCAGTTTCAACCATATCGAATTCAACGTCAGCGCCTTCTTCGATAGTTTTGAAACCATCCATCTTCAACTCAGAATAGTGGAAGAATACATCTTTATCATCTGCTAATTTGATGAATCCAAATCCCTTTTCTTTGTTAAACTTCTTAACTTTTCCTTGCATTTACTAAAATCCTATGCCTTTCCCGTAATGAATCTATGCACTACTAGGTAAATAATAACACGAAAAAATAAAAATGCAAGAAATACAACTAGTTGGCCTTAAAAATCCTTATTTCATAGAACTTTAAACAATCCAAGCCTCATTTAACCCAATAACACAGATCTTCACAACATTACTCTCCGTCTTAATCAAATCATAACACGCCTTTAAACTTGAACCTGTCGTACAAACATCATCCACCAACACTATCTTTGGACATTGTTTGATACTCTCATCCTTTAAATGGATCGATTCCTTAATCTCAAAACGCTCACTTCGATTCAATTTACTTTGTTTAATGTTGTCTTTAATAAAACAATCCCGTTTCTCTAAGTGTATAGACTCAAAGAGTTTGGCTAAAGCATGAAATCCACGTTCATGTGTCTTCTCGATGGAAGAAGGCACCAGCACGAGAACATATCCACGATACTCCCATTCAAACTGTCGTTTCAAGTTAAACATGAAACATTTCCCCAAAGTTTCATCTTTGTTCTCTTTATATTGGTACATCCATTTCTCAAAAACCTTATTGTATCGATAATACGCATGTACTTCATATCCATTAACGTTATACTTCCGATTCAAGAGAACCAATTGTTTACGACAATTCCCACACAATACATCATCCCTTAATATGATCTCTATTAAACTTAATCCATTCAAGACAGATTTGAAACAGACCAAGCATTCGCCTGTACCTGTAGGTCGATACATAAACTCACCTCTGCCTTTCGCTCTGTACACAAGAAAAGAACCTTCCCATTTGGATACTTCATACTTCTTCCCACTCTTCCCGATATTTGAATCAAACTCGCTAGATTAAAAACAGGATGATTCGCATACACCACCGCAACCTGAACATTCTCAAACGTAACCCCTCTCTCAAGCACAGTCGTGCATATTAAATGTGATCCAAAATCCTTCTTAAAATTCTGTATCACATCATCTAATCTTTCATGTCCTGCATACACAAAGGGAAGCCCAAGAAACGAAGACAATTGATTTCCTAATTTAATACTTGGCACAAAGACCAAACAATTCTCATCCAGTTTATTCAACCAATGTTTGAGATATACAAATTGCCCATATAAAGGGATATACTTGCACACCGGAATGACTAAGTCTTGATTATGTGGTCTTCGAAATAAACGTATCTCTTCGACTTCGCCTTTTTCAACCAGTTTAATCAGTTCATGACTTGGTGTAGCTGTTAAATAAATCACCTGTCCTTTAACGGATTGTTTCGCAAAACCTTGTAAGGTTAAATCACTCGAAAATGGAAACGCATCCGGCTCATCTAAGATCAATAAGTCAAACGATTTATGAAACCGAAACAATTGATGCGTAGTACAGATGATCAGATGTCCCTCACAATCCTGAGTAAACCCTTCACACACACGCGTCACCTTGATGGTATTAAACATCTTACTTAAACGCTCATAGAGTTGAAGTACAACTTGTCTTCGCGCTACTGCTATCCCAACTTTCAGATGATGTTCAATCGCAAACTGAATGGTTTCTAGAACCAACTCTGTCTTACCAGCTCCACAAACCGCATTAACCAACACATCCTTCTTCTGACTTATCTCACAGATTCTTTTCGAGCATTCCTTCTGTAAGTCAGTTAATGAGTAACTCATCTCATACGATACAGGTTCATCATAATAATGGATTTGCCCTTCAGAACCTTGGTACTGTACACATCTACGACATTGATAAACACCTCGTATTAAAACAAAGTACTTTAAATCATCACAACCACATCTCTCACAAATTACAGCCATACATTTATATATGCAACAAATAATAGTATTCCTATAAATTACTATATTGCATTACAATATACTCAGTGATATATTATAGCTAAGGAGAATCATATGAATCCACAATTTAAAAAAGGTGTACTAGAATTATGTGTCCTATCCTTACTTAAACAGAAAGAACGATATGGGTATGAACTAACAGAAACCATCTCAAAACAAATGTCTGTTGCGGCTGGAACCCTCTACCTCGTATTAAAACGATTAAACGATGATGGTTACTTCGAAACCTACTTAGTCGAGTCCGAATCCGGACCTGCCCGTAAATACTATCGTCTTACTGAAAAAGGAATCGAACATGAAAAGAATTTAAAAGAAGGTTGGTATGCATTTATTGATCAAGTTGATCAACTTATAAAGGAGAATCCAAATGAATAAAGATGAATATCTCAAACGATTAAGTCAGAAACTCAATGAACTTAATATCGATGGTAAAGAAGAAATATTAAATGATTTTACCAACCATTTTGAAATAGGGCATGAAAATGGACTAAGTGATGAAGAATTGATCGAAAACCTTGGTTCAATCGAAGAACTGCTCGAATCTTTTGAATCACTTAGTAAACAAGAGAAAATAACGATCGATCATAAAAATCAAACAAAAGAATTTATAGATAAAATTACTAAAGTAATCGTTCAAGCTCGACACGCAAATACACGATTAACGCATTCAGTTGATGAAGGATTCCATGTAGACTTACAAAAAGATGGAAAACTACCTGAACGATTGAATCACACCCTTGTTGCTTATCAAGAAGAGGACACATTCTTTGTGAATGTACTTCCAATCTTCCCATACAAGACTCATGGGGATTATGAACTTACGATACAAGTTTCAAAGAACTTAAACAAAATTCAACTTAATTCAAGCAGTGGTGATTTGAACGCAAGTGAACTGATGATTCATCAAATTGAAATTCAATCCGCAAGTGGAGATATTCATTTAAAGGATATCCATACAAATCAGATTAAAATGGAAGTGGCTTCTTCAGATGTACACATTCATAAACTCAGTGGAGATTGTGAAATTAGATCCGCAAATGGTGATGTAAGAATCAGTAAATCCTTTGGTAAAAACCTCATCTATAACAATGCCAGTGGCGATCTTGAGATCGACGCAGACTATCTCAACATAAAACTTAATAATGTGAGTGGAGATATCAACGCAGAATTTAAAACAGTCAATCAATTGAATGTCAATACTACCAGTGGAGACTTAAACATTCGTATTGATAATACAGATCATCTACGAATTGAAACACATAGTTTAAGCGGAGATTGTGATGTTTACCTCAAAGGTGAAGAACTAATGAGTGAACCCAATAAAACCATCACACTGGGCGAACCACATACACAAATCAAATTGAATACACTCTCAGGAGATATACATCTAGACATGGCTTAACCCATGTCTTTTTAAATAAAAAAACCTTAGCTCTTAGGCCAAGGTAATATTCCATCAGGTGTTACCAAGAAACTTTCATCCGCAAGTAAAGCCATAGGTGTATCGGACAAAGAATCAGAATAGAATGAATCAACCCGTGCATCGGGATAGAGTTCTCTGAAACGACGAACTTTTTCCTCCCCGTAACAATTCTCCATCGACTTACCGGTTTGCTTATTCACCACAGACGCAATCAGATGAACCCCCCATTTATCACACAAGGGTTTTAACATAAACTCAGGCGATGCCGAGATAATCACATCGGTTGAATGTTTCTGTAAAGAATAATAATCAAATATGTTATGTTCATGTTTAGACCAGAATTCCAACACTCTTTGATCCATATCTTTAATGCTTCTAAAATAAGAATAAAAGATTGTCTTCATCTCAGTCTTCGTAATTAGATGCATCGAATACGCCATATACGCTAATAATTGTTTAATCCCATAACGAAGTATAAATGGATTCTTTTTCAAGTTAAACAGATAAAAATCCATAGAACTATCATCTCGATAAATGGTCTTATCAAAATCATAAACATTCATTAGGCTTTATCTCCTTTACTCAAATACGGTAAGTGTAACTCAAACACAGAACCCTGACCTTCTTTACTCATTACTACAATCTGTCCACTATGCATATGTACAACAGTTTGAACTAAAGCTAAGCCTAAACCCAAACCATCCGGATTTTCTTTATTACTACGATAGAAAGGTTCAAAGATTCGTTCCATATCCTTCTGTGGAATTCCAATCCCCTCATCACTCACACGAATAATATATTCCTTCTCATCAAACTCAGAGGTCACATGAACCTTTCCCCCTGGTTTATTATATTTTATCGCATTCTCGATTAAATTATACAACGCTCGATACATTAACACTTGATTCCCAAACGATGTCGGCATATTCACAAGCTTATAGGTCAAATGAACATTCTTATCTTCTGCTAATAAGCTCAAATCATCCACCACATCCATTACCAACTCTTCAACACTAATCTCATCATTCAATGAATCTGTTCCCTCTTGAGAACTATCTAATAAGGTCTCAACCAATGCATTCATCTTACGCACCGTCTTTTGAATAATATCTAAAGTATTTTGATAATCATCCACTGTCTTATCTTTTTGTTCATTTAAGACATCAATATGCGTCTTAATAATCGATAACGGAGTTTTCAACTCATGTGCCATACTCGCATTAAATCGCTTTTGATAACTCAACGCGGAATTAAGTTTTGTGGTAACACTATTAAACGAAGAACGAATATCTTCCAACTCTTCGAAATCATATTTATTCTCTATACGATTATTCGAATAACCACGGATTGATTTACCCAATTGATAAACCGGTTCAATAATCCGTTTATATCCATATAATAGAAAAGCCCCTAAACTCAAGGTTAAAAATGACGCATATCCTAAAAACTTTGTGGTTGGATTTAACTCAATAGTTAGGATATTTGTCTCAGGCTCAACCTTGAAACTTGGTTCTGCGGATCGCACAACTTCATCTTGAAGCATCATCGATTCCATGATGGCATTCTCTTCCTCAGGTTTTGGCCAAGTCATATAAGCTAGAAAACTAATAAATAAAATAAAGGAAAGGGCAATCCCTATGAGATAGGCAATCCCTTGGCGTCTAATACTCTTACGTTTCATATCAAGGATTTAGTCGATAGCCGACCCCTTTCACCGTTACGATCACATCATCACGTTCTGTAATCTCATGAATCTTCTTACGTAATGCATAAATATGTACACGCATTACATCTGTAAATGGATCCGCTTCTTCATTCCAACACTTTTCTAAGATTTCTTCTGCACTCACAATATGATCTTGATTCAAGAAGATATAGGAGAAGATTGCATATTCTTTTACCGTTAAACCAATAATCTCATCTTTATATTTAACTTGATGTAACGCTAAATCTAATTCGAAATCACCTGCTTTTAATGTGTTCGGTTTTACCGAGAAATCACGTCGCATTAATGCACGTAAACGTGCCTTTAATTCTTGAAAATCAAACGGTTTGATTAAGTAATCATTCGCACCTTTATCCAAACCCTCAATTCTACGATCAACCGTATGAAGTGCACTTACAATCATAATCTTCACTTGATCATCATTTTCTCGTATCTTCTCTAAGAGTTCCATACCACTCATCTTAGGTAAGTTTAAATCCAACACAATACAATCATATTGATTATAGGAAAGTAAGTCGAGTGCCTCTTCAGCGCTAGAAGCCGCATCAATCCCATATCCTTCAGCCTTCAAGCCCTTCTGATAGGCATTTAATAAATCTTTCTCATCTTCGACTAAGAGTAGTTTCATACTTGACTCCTTTTTTTTTTTGTATTTAGGAATAAGATTAGGATAATCTCAAACTCAATGATAAGCAAATGAACCTTATAAGTACTAAGTGTTTCAATAATAGGATGGATTGGTAAAATCGTTAGGTTTATCATAATTTTACTCCTTTACATCCTTATCCTACCAAAACATTGATTAAGATTGGATTAAGATAAAACTTACTGTTATTAGAAGCCTTGACATCAATTATACTAAGCATTATACTAAGTAAGTATTTACTAACATAGGAGGGTTATGGAACAAAATAAAAGATTATCATCAGAGGCTCGAAAAGAACAAATTATTCAGTCCGCATTAAGTGTTTTTATTGAAAAAGGCTTTAGTGGAACCACAACCGCTGAGTTGGCTAAAGCTGCAGGAATATCTGAAGTAACCTTGTTTCGTCATTTTAGTTCTAAACAAGAAATCTTTCATGCAGGGGTTGAACCGATTTTATTTGAATCCCTAACAAATGATATGCCTGTGATTGAAGGTAAGATTGGTGTGGAAGCTCTGTCCAACATCTTATTTAAGCGAATCAAGTTCTTAGCAGATCACCGAGGCATCATCAAGCTCATTCTGAATGAGCACCTATTGAATCAGAATGATGTGAATGTCATTCAAAAGATGGCGGTAACCTTTGGAAAACTCTTAGGTTCGTATCAATTGGCCTATGATGAAAGCTTCATGATTCGTTTGTTTATGGGTTCGTTCTTATCCTTCCTCTATCTACCGGTGGAAGATGAGGCATCGATTAAAGCATTTGCCACTGAATTGGCAGAGATGATTCTAGGAAGGAATTAAAATAATGCAAAAAATATTTAGCTATTTGGGGTCTCTAATTGAGAGAAAACCTTTTAAGTCGCTCTTATTAACCTTGATTGTGGTGGCAGGAATGGTTGCAGGTGCGAGTCAGATGCGCATGGCAACGGGAAATGAAACCTTAGTTCAAGTTGATAATCCTGTGTATATCTCAAATCAAGCCATGGAAGAAACATTCGGTGGTGATGCGATTCTTGTCTTGTTTGAGGCAGAAAATGAGCAAGACTTGTTGAGTGTCGAAAACATTCAAAAGATGTACACCATTGAACAACGTTTAGCGTATGAAAAGAATATCTTCAGTGTCATCAGTCCTGCGACGGTGGTTCATCAAGTTTCTTCTAAACAAGCCGCAATGATCATTGAGAATGTGGGGACGATGAGCTCTGGTCTCGAGACCATGGGCATCAAGATGCAAGATCTAGGGCAAGCCTTATTAGCCAAAGACATCAAAGATCCTAAGGTGATGTTGGCAAAGCTTGAAGAGCTTGGTGCGATGAGCGCAAAGTTCAATGAACTCGCCAATGCGCAGACCCAAATGAGTTCGGGTGTTGCTCAACTTGAGACAGGTTTATATCAAGTCTCAGATGGGCTTAGCACCGTTGCGACTCAACTCAGTGCTTTGGCTCAAAGCCAGACAGCTGGGCCCTTACAAACCAATCTCTTGGCCATTGCTGGGAATTTAGAAAATACATCAACAGGTGTTCGTACGATGGGCACCAATACCCAAAGCATTCAAAAAGGCACTACTGCGACAGCGGGAGCGCTGAATACCATTGGAACAACTCTAAGCAGTGAACTCAGTGGGATGAAAGATGGCTTGAAAGACGCACTTTCACCGCAAGAGCTCAAAGCGATGGCGGAAGGATTCGTGTCCATGGGTGCGAATCTTCAGGAAATCAGTTCAGGGTTAAGCCTATTTCAAACCAAGAGCACAATGATGGAAGCCACAGTACCAAGCGTCATGAGTGAGCTGGATCTTGTTCTTTATGAAGAAGGAACATTGAGATCCGTGTTTAATGATGTGGTGGTCAGTGATACCCAAGCCATGATGATGATCAAATTGGATGGCAACCTAAACGACACCGAAAAAGAACGTTTAACCAATCTTGTGATCGCAAGCATCGACGATGCAGGCTTCACAACACTCAACCCAACCATGTCTGGTAAAACCGTCTTGGATATGGCATTACGTACAGAGATGAAGTCGAGCATGATGGTTATGGTCGCATTAGCTGTTCTCATTATGTTTGCGGTTCTCCTTCTCGTATTCAAAGTCAAATGGCGTATGTTAAGTCTCGCTGTAATCTTTGTGTCGGTGATTGCGACGTTGGGTTTCATGAGTTGGATCAACGTACCTGTAACCATGGTGTCCATGGCAGTATTCCCCATCTTAATTGGTTTAGGGATTGATTACTCAATTCAGTTTCACAATCGTTTCCATGAGGAACAAAGTGTTCAAACCACATTAGCACAAATTGGTAAAGCCGTTGGGATTGCGGTGTTTGCGACAGTCTTGGGTTTTATCTCACTCTATGCATCACCAGTACCGATGATTCAAGATTTCGGAAAAATGCTTACGATCGGCGTCATCGTCAGTTTCTTGGGGAGTATCTTCTTACTCTTACCGATCATTCAAATTGGAAAACTCAATGATCAACCTGTTAAAGCAATCATACATAAAGCTAAACAAGATTCAAAGTTGGACCAGTTCTTTGGTGGTTTGACTAAATTGACCTTGAAATTATCCGTGCCTATTTTACTTACCGTTTTACTCTTGGCGGGTTATGGCATCTATGTGGACAATCAGGTCGGTGTTGAGACCGATATCGAAACCTTCATGCCACAGAACCTTCCTGCTTTAATTGACATTCATAAGATTCGGGATGCGGTTGAGACTACAGATCAAATTGCGATTTATCTCAAAGATGAAAATATTCTAAGTGAAGGTAACTTAGCATGGATAGACACCAAGGTTCAATCCTTATTGACGACGTATTCTAATGAAGTCGTAAGCATCAAATCCTTATCGAGTCTACTCAATACACTGGGTGCGAATGAGAATACATCCTATGACGATAAACTGTTAATGATGGATGATCTTCCAGTTACGCAACGTGCCATGTTTGTGAATGAGGATGAAAACGAGAGCTTGATCTTAGTGAACATCAAACATCTTTCAACAGATGCCTCTAAGGCGTTGATTCAAGACCTTAGAATCGATCTTATGGACGCACCCATGGAAGTTCAGTTGACAGGCAAGACCGTCATGGATGTCGAGATGGTTGAAGGCTTGACCTCAGGTCGTATCACAATGACTTTATTAGGCTTAGGCTTGGTATTTATGGCCTTATTGCTTATCTATCGTAATCTATTCAAAGCTTTGATTCCCATCATTCCAGTTGTACTTATCATCGGGATATCCAGTTTAGTCATGGTAGGGATGAAGATTGACTTCACACCGATTACCGCAACCTTAGGTGCCTTGGTTCTCGGCATGGGCAGTGAGATGACCATCATGGTCATGGAGCGCTATTTGGAAGAGCGTGAGATCGGTTTGACAAAAATCGATGCGATGTCGCTTTCGATTCAAAAGATCGGTAAAGCGGTCTTAGCTTCTGGTTTAACAACAATTGGTGGGTTTGCGGTTCTCTTGTTTTCGGATTTTGTGATCCTACAGGATTTCGGATTCATGACCGTCATCAACATCAGTTTGGCACTCTTAAGTACCTTCATTGTGTTGCCTCCACTGATTGTCTTGTTTGATCGTTTCTTAGTTAACAAAGAAGTGCGTGATCGCATTCAGCTCAAAGCTGTGGAAAGTGAAACATCATCATGTTAAGTCCTATCATTATTATTTTATTTATGACTCTTGCATATTACTTTACCCCCCAAATTCTTAAGTACAGAAAATACTTATACATTGGAGTTTGGGTTCTACTTGCCTTAATTCTTTTATTCAATGACAAACCATTTGTGACACCTTTTATTAAAGGATATGTTGGATTTGCACTCTTCTATGTTGTGATGATTACCGGCGCATTAAATTCTAAGTGGAAACTTACTCTGAAACTAAAAAGCGTTAGAGCTCCCTATTCCATTTTAGGATTTGTATTATTACTAAGTCATCCTTTACACTATTCGATTGAAGTTTTGACTCAACAACGAGAATTCCCATTATTTGGCGTACTCGCATTTATTGTGATGATTCCTTTATTCATTACGAGTTATATGTCCATTCGTAAACGAATGAAACCTCAAACTTGGGTTAAACTACAACGTTGGGCTTATTTAAGTTATGCGTTTATTTTAGTTCATTTAATTGTTAATGCCTCAACACCTCAGAACAGAATTGTAGCGATTTTATTATTCATTCCTTATATTGGGCTAAAACTAAATAAAGAAATAAAGCATAAACAAACATAATCAAGTACAACACAAAGAAAGATCATAGATCTTTTTTTGATTACAATTAATTCTTACATAAGAAAAATCTACATTTAAACATTTATACTCAATTAAAAAACCGGAATCCCGGAATCATTTTTATCGATGTATTAATCGATTTCTTATTTGATTAATCTCTGAATGAATAAATCCTAAACTCTTAACATAATCTTTAATCGAACCATATTTATAATCAATATGCTTAAGTGTCTTTTGCATAAACGTATAATTTGACAACATCATCGGTGGAACATCACGCATATTCATTTTTTTAACTCTAGGATTATGACTTATGTTTGCGAAAGAGGGTTCATAGTTTGTAATAATATCTTGATAATCAACCCCCGCAATCCCCAGAAGTAACATTGCTATTAATCCTGTTCGATCTTTTCCAGCTGAACAATGAAGCAACACACACCCTTCCTCACTATCATGTATCACTTTAAGTACTTTTGCGATGAATCTTTTTTCTTTTTCTAATGTATTAACGTAGTTCACATCCATTGAGACTGTATTAAAGTTCTCTGTCATTTCTTGAATCATGGATTGGCTTAATAGAGATATATGATGAAACTGTATCAATGGTTCATCTTCAAATGGATTTGGTATTTGTTCAAGTTCATTTTCTGTTCTAAGATCAATTACTGTTTTAACTCCATATTTTTTTAAGAATTCAATATACTCTTTATCCAAATAACCAACTTCATCACTTCTTAGAAACTGATTAAATCGTGTCACATTTCCATCATACGTTGGATATCCACCTAAATCACGTGTATTATAACTTCCTTTCAATGGTAATCTTATGTATTGCATACATCCTCCTAGTGTATATCAAAACTAGCATAATCCCTTTTACTTCCTTTTTTGTGTATATATTGTAAAAGGATTGTTAAGTTGAAGAAATAATAGGATATAAAAAAACCTAAGAAATTTCTTAGGTTATTTAGACGCATCAATCATTAATTGAGCCATTGAATTCGAGAACTCAATTGGATCTTCTATGGTAAATCCTTCTATGAGTAAGGCTTGATTATAAAGTAATTTCGCGTAATTCGATACTTTAGTAGAATCCACTTTACTCAACGCATCAATCAATGGGTGATCACTGTTCAATTCAAGAATACGTTTTGCCTTCACTTGATTATTCGCATCAGGCATTTGAGCTAATACTTTTTCCATCTCAAGTGAGATACCTTCATCCGCTACTAAGCACACAGGATGTGATTTCAAACGTGAACTTAAACGTACATCGACAACTTGTTCCTTAAGCGCATCTTTTAGTGATGTGAGTAAATCTTTCTTCTCTTCAGCTTTAGATTTCAACGCTTCTTTTTCTTCATCACTGCTTAAATCTAA
>RRZU010009105.1_pt1 | contig 15305 bp, 17 predicted proteins | sample 2165561 | NCBI WGS metagenome assembly RRZU01 (sample SAMN10456909, study PRJNA506462) | wastewater metagenome | isolation source: wastewater sludge | place: USA: Moscow, Idaho
AATCATGTTGTCCCCGATCCCATGTTTTGCATTGCACAAAGCAAAAAAGCCCGGCTCTTTTCAGAACCGGGCTTTTGCAATCAATGGTCGGCGTGGCGGGATTCGAACTCGCGACCCCTTGCACCCCATTCATTTTTGGGTAGATTTTGGTGGATTTCCGTGGATCAATAAAATCCTTTAAAAACAATAGGTTAAGCGATAAAATTAAAGAAAAGGAGTCCCAACAAATCCCCTACCATCCCATTTCTGGTGGACCCCTGGGTGGACCCCTGGAAGCTGGAGAAACTATGCGCTACCCAAAATCTGGCATTGGCCGGAAGTGGACGGTCATCGAGCTGAAAGCCATTGGTCCATCCTGGAAGGGCGAGGTCCTGAGCGACGGTGACGGCCTCAGCGGCCAAGTGCTGGCCGCCGCTGACGGCAGCGTTTCCATCAAGTTCCGCTACGGGTTCAAATGGGATGGCAAGAAAACATGGCACTACTGCGGTGCGTGGCCGACCGCGACGCTGGACGAGATCCGGACGAATCGAGACAACGCACGGAAAGCTGTACGGGACGGCATCAATCCCAATGACCAGCGGAAAGCTGTTCGCATCGAGAACCGCCTTCAAGTAGAACGGGTTATCGCAGAGCAGAAAAAACGGGACGCCGACAACATTACTGTGCAGTCCCTGTTCGACGCCTGGGTAACCGATGGCGTCAAGCGCGAGGACAACAACGCGGAAATCAAGCGTTCTTTCAACAAGGACGTTCTGCCCGCCATCGGCACCCTACCTGTGAAGGATGTGACGGAGCACCACATTCGGGCTCTGCTTCGAGCGATGGTCGATCGAGGAGTCAATCGGCTCGCCGTCATCGCCTCCCATGATCTCAAGCAGATGTTCGTCTGGGCGGAGGAGCGGCAGCCATGGCGGCGCCTGCTGCAGGAAGGGAATCCGACAGCCCTTGTGGCAGTCGAGAACCTTGTGGATGCCGACTACGATCTTTCCAACGAGGGCACCAGAACCCTTTCTCCGAAGGAAATCAGGGAGCTGCGTGACATCTTCGCTGCCATGCACCAGGCCTACGAAGCGGCTCCCGACAAGCGCCGGGCCAAGCGGCCTGTCTTGAAGGAGACGCAGTTGGCCCTCTGGATCAGCCTGTCCACGGCCTGCCGCATCGGCGAACTGCTCATGGCCGAATGGAAGCACGTGAACTTGGAGATCGGGGCGTGGTTCATCCCCAAAAAGAATGCCAAAGGGAAGCGCGGCAAGAAGCAGGACCAGGTTGTCTATCTCTCCGCTTTTGCGCTGAAGCAGTTCAAGGCACTCCACGAGCTGACGAAGGCCTCCAAATGGTGCTTCCCGTGTGCCGACGGGGAAAACCACGTGAACGAAAAGACAGTCAGCAAGCAAGTGGGCGACCGGCAGTGCCGCTTCAAGGACCGCAAGCCGTTGAAGAACCGGGTTCACGACGATACGCTGGTCCTGTCCGGGGGTGAAAACGGCAAGTGGACACCTCACGACATGCGAAGGACAGCCGCAACGATGATGCAGCATCTGGAAGTGACACCAGAGGTCATCGACCAATGCCAGAACCATGTGCTGGCGGGAAGCAAAGTGCGACGGCACTATCTGCACTACAAATACAGCAAGGAAAAGCGCGAAGCGTGGCGGCTCCTTGGAGAAAGGCTCACGGCAATCTTCGAAGGAAAGGACGAGGATGAATCGACCCGCGCGCCTGAAGTCGACATCGAGGCGCTTTTCATCCAATCGCTGAAAGAAGAGGCGGCTCTTGAGGCCCCGGCATGATCTCTTAAAAATGTGCGTATTCCGGCGATGCCGATCAGTCAATCCTGGAACGTGAGCACAGCAGGTCCGGCGAGCAATCGGCAGGATCGCTTCATGTCCCGCGCAAGCTGCCCCGGCAGCAGCCCGGCATCGAGCCCGCAAAGCGCCCTGACCACTACCTCAATAACTTGGTACGCATGTTGGACAAGGAGATGCGCGCGACGGCGTTGCCGCTGCTTGCTGCTCGGCGGGTATTTGTATTTGGGAAACTATTGGGCCGGTAACTGCAGAGTCATTCGCAAGAGAAGCTCAGAGGTTTCATCTTTCGGTTCAGTCTTGCCCACTTGGGAATTGTTTGCACGAACGCTGGACACCACTTTCAAGTAGCTCGCCCCCGCAGCGAGCTGACTTTTTGCCGCGTCGATCAGGCCAAGCCTTGATGCAGGATCAAACATCAGCAACAACCCCAGGATCACAAGACCATTGAAAAAGCGCCGCTGCGCCACCTTGATGAAGGTGAGCTTCAGGTTAATGGTGTCGCGGTTGCGCCTGCCTTGCAGTAGCGACTGTTGGATCAGAATCTTTTGAAGGTTCTTTTTCTGCTCCTTGACTTGGACAATGTCCTCCACGCCTATGACGTGATAATTGGCGACTGCGAGGGTTTTGAGGGCCCAGTGGGCCGCGGTAATGAAGTAGATGACCGCCAGGATAAAGATGCCTGTCCACGCGAAACATCCCCAACCCGGAGAACAAGTCAACGAGGGCCCGGCGTTGCCGATAGCCCATGTCATCAATGGAATCAACGCGGCGACGGCAGCAAGGTAGGTCGTCGCCCGGGCTTCGGCTCCAGCTTTTCGTTTGTCTTCTTCATCCGTGATGCGCCTCGCCGCCTCGAGATACAAGGAGGCCTCGGCGTCACCTATGCCCTGCAGGTCCTGGATGCGCGCATCCAGTTCGCGGCCGTCCTGCTGAAGCTTAGCGAGCTCCGCAGGAGAGCACATTTCAGGCCGTGGCCAAATCGCCTGCAGTAGCTTGTTCATTCGCGATCTGCGCCAGCTCGGCCACGATGGCGGCGGCGATGGGATGCCCCGTCCGGGTCTCTATCCATGCCCACTGGCCATTCGGATTGATCTCAAGAAACCACAACTGCCCTTCAGGGTCCAAGACGAAATCCAGCGCTCCGAAGCGCAGGCCCAGGCTACGCGTCATAGCTATGCATTTCCGGGCGATCTCGGACGGAAGGACGTAAACGGAGTGCGCCAGGTCCGGCGCCGAAGTCTTGCGCCAGTCCACCTCCGTTTCAGGGTGGCCTTGGGAGTCAATAGTTACGGCAAACACCCGATCCCCAACAACCGTGGCGCGCACGTCATATCGTTTCTTGATTTCCCGTTGAAGTATCAGTGGGCAGACCCTGATGGAGAGAGGGTCGGTTTGCGCATCGATGTGGACGCGGGAGGTGAAGACGACCCTGTCGGTACGTTGCCCCTTCACGACAGCGTTTCTCAGCGGTTTGCCGACAACCCTTCTTTCCGCGGCAAACGCCTGTACAGCAACCGGAGAATTGCCGATCAGCGTCTCGGGTATCAGAAACCCGAGCCTCCGGGCAACAGTTAACTGCCTGATCTTGTCCTCAGCAAGCGCTATCGCGTGAGGGGCATTGAGCCAGCGATCCCCGACCGCCCAATAGAGCGATTGCAATGTCGCTTGCCACTCTACGGCAGCGTAAGCCTGTTCGGCCTCGTGAATGTCCGAAAGCGGCTCGGGGGTGCCTGGCCTCCGAAAGTACGCAGCCTTGACACGAGACAGGTCGAAAGACACCCCTTGGAGATCGAAATGCCAAGCATCGTCTACTTCTGGCCGACAGTAGAAGGCACCTTTCGGGAGTTCTTCCGTATTGAGCCTCAGGTAGGCGAGCCCCTTGCGTTGAAGCTCAAGTACGATGAAATCGCTCGTTAGGTCCCTTTGGCTGGTGACGATGAGAATCATGGCCTACTTCAGTCGTCGCGTTCCATGTTGGCAAACGTCTTCGTAGTGAGCCCCAGCAGGTGCGCATTCCAGTCCTGGTCATCCTGCTCCGCCTCGGCCTTTGTTTTAGTTTGCAGTTCCAGCAAGGAGGGCTCGGAACTGTCGTCCCGCTCCAACTGTGCCTCGGTTTTCGTGGTCAGCTCAGCCAAATTCGCCAGCGCTTCGACGATTGGCGCCCCCTCCATAAGCCATACATGCCGTTGTCCACAATAGGCCCCCGGCAACTGGGCGTTACCGGTGCGCTCAATGGACGCTGCGGTGAGCAGCGGGCTAATCCGCCCCCTTGGCGGCGGTTGCAATTGGGGCTCTGTCATGTTTTCTTCCCGGAAACGATGCAGCAAAAGGCTCAAGCCTCTATCTTATTCGTAGCAGGGAGAAACATCGACCGGATCGTTTCCTCTGTCTCCCACGCCCATCGGGCGGTCACTTATGCGATGCCATCCACTCCTGCCGCACGGGTGCTACGCGCGGACAGTGGCAACGCTCAGTCCGCTGCTGCGGTCGCCAGGGACCAGGCCCAATCCGGCTTCCCAGGATACTGGCTGCTGTCGCTAGGCACCGCGCCAAGGCGCTTGAAAAAGCGTTCATGCGCCTCGGAGTACGCGCGCTCGCTGAACACAATGGTCTCGGTTTCAAACTCATCCCTCAGGGCACTTGCGAGGCCGCGCGCAATTGCAAGACCAAAACCCTTCCCCACAAATTCGGTTTCAACCGCGAAGTGCTCCACCACTGCGGTCTTGCTGTCGCGCAAGCGCCACTGATGAACATAGGCACCCTGCCTCCCGTTGATCCTTATGTACAGATCCGGGGTGGAAGCTCTGGCGCTCTGCAGTAACCCGATTCCCTCGTGCTGCTGATAGAGGCAGGCGTATCGGACAAACCGGTGCTCCAACGCTTGCCTTATCACGTCGTCGTCCAGCATGGGATCTAGCTTTGCAGATCGGCGCGACCATGGCATGTTCCAGCCCACAGCGTTTCCTTCGTGGTTTGCGGATTCCGATCATTCCATCCAGCGGCGCGGCCCCACGGCTCGGCCGCAGGGCTAGATCACTGGACGGTTCTGATCGATCTGCCATTCATAGATCCCGGCCGCCTCGACGACCCGGACCTTGTCCGAAGCCTTTAACGTGCCCCCCAACTGGCTCCCGATGTCGTGCTGCATGGCTAGGCTGTGCTCGGCCTGCTTGAGCAGAACCCCGCCTTTCACCACACCGATGTTTGTGACCTTGATGAAGAACTTCTCCGCAGCCCGCGAGCCATGTAGACTCACTGGCACTACATCAGTCGGCTTCAGTTGCCCATACTGGCTGCCAAGCCCATAGAGCGTGACCTCCCGGCGTCCGTGCTGAAGCCGCGCATGCGTGGCCGCATCAAGGGTAAGGGCAGGGCCACTGTGGACCGTGCCAAAACTGGGCGCGGAAAATCTGTCGGGAAAGACGGCCTTGCGGGTCAGCCCCTCCAGCGGGACCTGCGTGTGCTCATTGATTTCCAGGTATTCGTGGAAACCGGCGAAGGGGCCATGCTTCGCCTCGTACGGCACATAGAGATGGGGCATATCGAACACGCTGTCGCCCTTGTCATCGATGTACGCGATCGCGTCAAAGCGAAGCAGCGCACGGCGCACCAAGATCGCGCGGCGGGCCCTGGGTAGCAGTTCCCAGAAGCCCTTGACCGCGAGGCATTGCGCTTGTTGCTGTTCCTCCTGCTGGTCTCCGAGGGACACGTCTTCGTCCACCAACTCCGTGCTGTCCCATTCGCCGCCTTCGCGGTCGAGGTAGGCGAAGTGCCTGGCCTCCGTCACGACCAGGCCACATGGATCGAAGGAGTGCGCTTTGTACTCTTTCCACCGGGGATTTTTGTCGAAGTCCGGGTAGTCGCCCTCGTAGGGATAGCTTTCGTCGTCCAGATCGCGGACCAGCACGCGCTGGACAGGGCGGTCGCCCAACACCCGCATCAGCTTGTTCTTGGCCAGCACCGTGGAACGAACGGAGGCGGCCCGGGACCGCCGCCTGGTCGCCAGCGACAGGCCGAAAAAGGCGAACAGGATGTGGTCGTTCTTGGGCTGGAAGAGCATGTCCTCCAGCTCGCCGGCGCCCCACAGATAGAACTCCATGACTCCGCGGGACCTGAGCTCCTCGCGGAAGCGGTCGTGCGCGGCCTTGGAGAAATGCACTGGCGCCGCCAGGATGTAGCCGTAGGGCGGCGCCTGCGCCGCCACCCCATCCGAAATGATGGTGGCCACCTTCTTGGGCCCGACCTCCTTCTCGCGCTTGCACTGGATCATCCAGAGGTTGCCCTCCATCGGGTGCGGGATGTCCTCGGCGTCCGCCTCGTCGTCCATCACGGTCGCCGGCACCCTCGCCTCCTCGAAAGCGCGGACATCGAAACCGTCGTCGGCGCCGCCGCGCCCCGTGGACTCGATGGACTTCCACGGCCGGAAGTCATAGGCCAACTGGCGGACTAGGTCCTCGAACCGGTGAGGATCAAGGTCTTCGAAGTGAATCGGTCCGACCGTTCGCGTGATGTGTGGTTTAGCCATAGACCTCTGCCTCCCATGTTGTTGGACGAGACGGACCCGCTGCCGCTGGCCCGCGATGGCCCGAACGCTGCGCCGACCTTGCCAGCGAGCATACGCATGATGCCAGTGCGGTCGGCCGTCGTTCCAGCGATACGCACGGCTGCTGAATGGGCCGCCCCATAATCGAACGAAACGCCACAGGCAACACCATTTACTTCATCGTGGGAGGGACACCGCGCTCATAGGCCCATTTGTCCATCACCTTGGAGATGAACTCGCTGCCGTTGTCGGTCTTGATCGTGCGCGGCAGGCGGCAATCAATGCGGCGCTCGATGCTGTAAAAGAATCGGTGAATACCGCTATGGGATTCACGCTGCTTTGATTTGATATCCAGCACGCCCTCCGGAGAAGGTCGATCACGCAATGGGTTGGTCCTTGAGGAAACTTTTTATCTCTTGCTTTGGTGCGACCGATGGGAACTGCCCGATAGCGTTCGTACCCTGGCCAACACCCATTGTTCGACCTCAGAAGCCGGCCAGGCAACGGCGCGGCGGGTTAATTTTCTAGGTGCAGGGAACTCACCAGCCGCAATGAGCTTGTAGATCGTCGAGCGGGCAAGACCGGTAAGTCGCATGACGTTTGGCAGACGTAGCAATGTAAAAGAGGAGAACTGTTGCTCCATAAGAACCTCGGTGCTGAAGATGTGAAGGGCCAGTTGGCTCACGCGTGTGCATGGGCTGAACTGGAGAGGGGGCTGGACTCTATGCCAGCGTGGGGAGGTAATCGGCGCCGCAAGAATTTGGCGCGATGGTGCCGAGCACCGTCACAGTCGGACGGCTACACCGCATGTCCTGTCCGGCCAGATCATTGCCAGGGCAACCGAACCACTTCAGTTATACAGGCGGGTAACGACCGCGACGCCACCGATAATCGGTGGAAACATGACATGCGCCTTGGGACTGGCAGCACATTGGAAGACTAACAGGTAGTTCCCCCTGCCGCATCCGCAACCGAAAGCGCTCCCGCGGAAAAGGGAGGCGTCTACCGGTAGATTTCGGTGGCATTCAAGTGACCACCTAAGCCGACATCGTGATCGGCTGGAATCGACCCGGAGCAGTCGGTCAGTGCACAGCGACAAGGCCGTCGTCTGACGATGGACGGCGCCATGGCGTAGCCCAGCCCCGTGCGCAGGCTATAGTGTTTGTAACGAATTCGCTCACGGATTTGATCCATCAACCCTGTGGCGCGCAACACAGGAGGGGCGGCGGCTTTCGCGTGCCAATTTAGACCGCAGGCGTTAGATATGGCCTGCGGCTTAGTGCGGTCGACATTTCGTTAGGCCTTAAAGGAACCCAGTGTCTTCACTCGCAGTACCAGACATCATCTCGATCGTTGGCACTAGTTACTTTCAGCCAATTGCCGATCTGATTGAGCGAATGCTTCAGCATGAGCCAGTTGCCGATAACAGCTCCCGAACTGGTCATTTTGAGAATGGCTACGCCGCGGCAGCGACCGTCCTACTAGTCGCTGTGCTGGAGTCCTTCGTTTCCAGGGTGCGCTTTCTGCGCAATGCAGAAGTCGTTCCCGGAAAAGACGTGCCGGATCAGCTGCAGCTGTTCTTCCCTGATCTTCCGTGCAAGGCCGAACTTGCCGAAGTTTTTCTCTTGCGAAACATCGTTGTCCACAACCATGTTTGGCATCTAACCCTCGGCGAGGAGGGTAATCCAGCTACAACGCTCGCAACCCCAAAGGAACTAAAGTTCCAGACGAAGAAGTCCTACGACACCATCATTGACGTCACTGAACGCAAGTCGGTTGGTCTAGGTCTGAGTGCGAGTCCAACTTCGGTTGACCGCTACGATGTTGGCATCGTGTTTGGCGTGATCTGGAAGACTCTGTTATTCATGAATGAGAAGGACTACTCGCACACACCGCTTGCTGGCCAAGCCGTCAAATTCGGAGGCAAGATGTGTCAGTTTGGTGAGTTGGTCAAACACCTCCCAAGTGGTCGCTCTGGTGCTGCGGCTTGACTCAAACGTTAGGCCGCACAAGCGATGCATCTCGAACTATTTCGCAAACAATACGACTTCGAGCTCGATCAACGGAACAGCCTTACCTCGGCGACCAATATTCCATTGGTCGCAATTACTGTCGTAGCAAGCGCCACGTCTGTGATCTTGGTGGACTATCGGTATGGACTAGATGCGCTCACCTACACGTTCTGTGCCTTGGCCGCAGCGACTCTTGGTGCAGTGTCTTTCTCGGTCTACAGCCTCTTTCGCTCCTTCTGGAACTACGAGTACCGAAAGCTGCCGTGCTCGACTGATCTACTGAAGCACATAGGTGAGTTGCATGATTGGCACGTCGGCAACGGAAGCACGCCGATGGACGCGCGCATTTTGGCTGACGCTGACTTTGGTGACTACTTGCTGCAGAGGATTGCAGACGCCACTGACTGGAATGGTCAGAACAATGTCGTTCGCGGGAACCGGCTGCACCGAGCTACGGCTGCCATCGCTCTTGGAGTAGCGTTCCTATTGCCAACCGCCTTGATGTACGCATACAACAAGGTGACCGCCGACGAGAAGACTCACCAAGTACGTATCGTTGCTCCAATTCCAACGCCCACGAAGGAGGTACTCATGTCTAGCAGCCAGAATCCATCCCCAAGCCAGCCCGCATCCGCACCGGCACCGGCACCAGCGCCAGTCCCCGCAGCGAAGCCAGCAGGGCCTCCAAACTTGGTCTTTAAGGGCAACTCCGATCTCTCTAAGCCGAGTGCAGGCCCCACGCCATCAAAGAAGTAGCCTGCTCCGGGTAGCTCAAACGTTAGGCCTCATCAAATGCCCTCGTACGCAAAAGCCCTACTCGAACACTGGGGCATCGCCGTTCAGGACATCCCGACGTCCGATGCACAGCAAAAACAAGAATCTGACTTTCTGGCCGACTTCAGTGGCGTCCGGGTTCTGATTGAAGAGAAGACAAAGGAAGACGACTTCGCCTATCTCTCGCAACGTGCCCAGGAGCTTGAAAGCGGCCAGATTCATGCTGCAAGCCTACCCATTCGGCGCGACGAGACGCTATCGGGCTTGATACGCGATGCGTCTCACCAACTGCGGTCCTCATCAGACAAGCAGCATGACTTCCGGCTCATGTGGTTCACTGCCACGGGACCACTGGCCGTCGGCAAGTATGAACAGTTCATGGCTACCCTGTATGGGCGCACCAATATCCTCGAGATGAGCGCCTCAGGCTACAGACGCTGCTACTACTTTCGCCATTCGGACTTTTTCCGTCGCGCAGAGGTGATCGACGGCGCTGTTGTTGCCCACACTGATGGCCGGTCCATATCGGCAAAACTCTGCTTGAACTCGCTGTCTCCTCGTTTCCAAGTCCTGCGCAACTCACCGGTACTGACGCCGTTCGGAACGGCGGTCGAAGATCCGGAGTCTCTTGAAGCCGAGGGAACGGCCTTCGTCCTCGATGCAGCACTCGACAGAAAGCATGAGGGCCCTCTCTTGGAGTATCTGCAGCAGAAGTACGGCACCGGGCCGCTCATGAAGTTCGATCTCGGCTACACCAGCGCCGCCATTCTGGTGCCAAAGAATGAGGCCTGACAGGTCGTTCTACCGGAACGCCAACAGCTGGCCACCTTGTTCACGGGACGGTCACTGTCTATCTTGCACCTCGCAGGCACGGCGTCCTCCGTCGTTGCCCGGTTAACTCTGCGCTGAGCGTCCGCTTCGATTAACTTTCATAGACCGCTCTTGGCCGATTGAAGCCAGTTGAGTGGGCGTGCCGTTCAGGTGTTCACATCCCAGGACTCTGTTCAGGATAGGTGGAATACGCAGCGAGTTTATAAATGAACTGTGCGCGCTTCATTCTACGCATGCCCGCAACGCAACGCAACACGACGCAACGCTCAGTTTTCGCCCTCCGCGCCATCATCGTCCAATACCTCGTCAGCGGCGGCATCGGCGTATGCTTGCGGAGGTTTTTTGCGCGGATCCGCGTCAAACTGGAGATATGGTGCCAACGCTGCTTCCAGCGCGCAGTCGTTTCTCACAGCCCGCGCTCAAGGGTGCAGACACTATTTTGACTAGCAAAAGCCCAGCCTGCAAAGTCAAGGTTCTTTGCCGGTATTCGCTTTGCGCGCAATGGGCGCTGTCCGATTCGGTATAGCCTTCGGTGGGGTGGCAGCCTCCGAATTTAAAGCGGGCCCGCATTGCCTCGCAAGCCATTGTCTTTGCGCATCGCTCAATCCTGCATCTTTCAGGTTCAGATAGCTGACAAGCGGACTGAGGTTTGCCTGCTTGCTGACAACATCACCACCCGCTTCTCCCCTGGTTCCCCCTCCCTCGGCCGGACCAGCATCCTGGGCAGGCTGTTGACCGGATTCTTTCGGCTCACTCGGCACAAATGGGGTGACGGACGGCCAAGATCTGACTTCGGATTTAGCCACCTGGATGCGCTGGTAGCGCAGATGGCCCACACTGCCGCCAAGTCGGCCCTTCTCGATCTCGGCAGGCCAGATCGGCCACCTCCCATCGTCCCCAAATGATGCCAACTCAAACACCATGGGAGCGCCAATACGGGACTTCAGAATGACTGGGCATGCCCAACCCAGCTTCTTGTCAGCATCCAATTGACATATCTGCTGTCCACGTGCGCTCTTGTTGAAGGTCTCGCATCCTTCGGGCGTCAACACCACACCAACGGGTATTTCCCCAAGTCCCAGAGTACGCACAACTGCCACGGGAATGGCCATCCATGCTGAAGTCAGCATCGTCAGAATCAAAACCGCGGCGGCGCCCGAGGCGATAAATGCTGGGATTTGAGCTTTCTGGGGAATCCTCACAACCACCATGTTCAAGAGAATGCTGATGACACCCCAACCACCCAGCCCGGCGGCGAACTTCAAGCTGTCGACGTTACTCTGCCGGGTCAGTGCTTCATAGGTCACAAATGCCATCATGGCCGAAACAAGCCATATGAATCCGCTCGCAAGGTAGGCGACGTACTCTTCCCAGGTCTCGGGCTCCTTGCGCCGCGCCGCAGCATTGCCATTCTCCAATATCGATTTCGCACCGCCTTCTGACGGTGATTTGCATTGCGCTCCGCTTTCGACTCCTGGTTCTGCCTCAAAGACACTTTTGTTCTGCTGCTGATACCAGCACCCCAACGCGGGGACGAAAAAAGAGAGAGCCAGCGTGAACCAAATCCAACAGGTGGTCGACAGAGTTTTCTCAGAGATGACAGAAACCACCACCGCGGCAATAAAAATGCCGCCCGGCGCAGCCAGGAACATTAGGCTCCGGAGGCTCGCCAAATGAGGTACATACGATGCCAGAGACCGCGTTACAACCCCTGCGGCGATCGTAGAGCCCCCCAGCGTGAAAATCACCAGCAACCCTATCACTGCAACTGCTGCTACTGTGGCGGTCGCTCCCGCCAAGTCCAGGTCGGGCATCGAACCCAGATGCGTGAAAAATGCCAGCAGGATCAGTCCTCCATAGACCGATACCGCGAGGCTGAAAGCCTTGAAAGGATGCTCTTTCAGGCGCGCCAACCACCAGACCTCAGCAGGCTTGGTGGCGGTCTCCAGCTGTTTGCCCGAGAGTTGGGCAGATGCTTGATATTGACGGCCCTCTTGCGAGGATGAGCCGCCTGGAGTCTTCAATGGAGCCTCTTCTGTCGGTTTCTGCGTTCCTTCTGTGGAAGGAACAGATGAGGATTGATCGTTCAACGAAGAGTCCGGGGTATATCTGGTCATGGTTGCTGTATGTTTCTTTGTCTTCATCCACGTCCGGCTGGCCCGCAGAACGGGGGCCAGGCGTCAGCAGTCATCCGGTGGCAGCCTTGAAAACAGCCTGGGCAGCATGCATGAGCTACGGATGCAGCACACCCAGCCTGGACCACGGAAAACCGCTCGGTACTGTAGGGCTTCCTGAACTGGCGCAGTTGCACTGCGGTCAGCGGGCCGTGGTCGGCTTCGTCTTATCGCAGGCGAGGCAACGCCAGCGGCAGGCGATCTAGGACACAATACCGCCGCCTTTCCATCGCCAACCGCCTTTATGCCCGTCCAGTTCACCATGCTCTTTCTCCTGGATGCCACTCACGACAGCTTGGTCAAAATCGCGCTGGCGCACCCGGATCTGTCCGGTGACTAGCGGCACGAGCTCTGGATTGAAGCGAATTGGATTACCGGGCGGAAACGTTTACCTTGTGCGCGATCTTCGACTCGAGTGCGCTGCGATCGGCAGCCACAAACGTCACATGACCCTCGCACACCAGTTCATGAGAATCATGGGCGCGCACATTGAATGTCACGCTTCGGGGTCCCAATCGCTCAACCCATCCCGACAGACGAATCTCTGCGCCAGGAGGTATAGGTCCACGGTGTTCCAAGTGAATGCTGCGGCCCACGACAACCTCTCGTTCGTGGTCAACGTGCCGCTGCATTTCCTTGATGCAGATAGATTCGACGACGGCCACGAGATACCCCGTAGCGATGCACTCAATGAGCGTCTCAGCGTAACCACGCCCATGCGGCAACTGCGTGAACAACGAGCGGGCGGTTTGATGGGACGGAACGACATAGACCTCGTCGAAGGAGATCTGGCTGATGCTCTCATGGTTCATGGATCGGGATGGCTCGCGCCAGCGTGGATGATGACCAGAGCAATATCCCCGGCAATGCCCACACCAGTCCACGAGAAATCCTGCCCGAATTTCGAGCATTTCGCGATCAGGCCTTATCGGCGAACAGAAAGCCGGTCGCACTCCGACCGAAAGGCACATCCACTGCATGCATTTGGCGAACGCGCATAAGTCGGCTCAATACGTCCCTCCAGGATCGCTTCGCGGCGACGCACAAGGGCGACAATTTCCTCGACCCCCAGCAATTTCACACTCTGCGAACTGCGTGCGTGCCTGCCCGTCGGGCTTGCGAAGCTCACGAAGGCTTGTGGCTCGACGACCTCCCCGGTCTGTGCCTCGATCACCAATTTCTGCACCGACAGTTGGATTCGGTCAGTTTCATGAACACGAGCTGCCAGACGCGTCTTGAGTTCGACCAGTACCAACATGCCATTGGCACGACGGTACACGCGATCGACCCTGGCAACGAGCCGCAAGGGGTGCCGCATGCGAAAGAGCCTCTCCATATAGGCCAGCTCGGCACCGACCAGCCCTCGCGGTCGGGAGGCCCGTTCGCCAGACCTATGGCGTCCCATCCATAGCCGCGCCAGCCACAGGACGAACGCAACGAAACCGGCGAGCACATACATGGCAGACCATGTCATGGCAGCCCCCTGTCGCCCATCGCCTTCGCACACCAGGCAACCACGATGCGCAGTACGCATCGCACCCCGATCACTATCCCAGGCGATCGCGCCATGATGCGGCAGCCCATTGGTGCAACCCGGTAGTACGCCGCAACCAGGGCTCTCCCCCAGCACTGGCGCAAGAGCACCGCATCGCGGTACGCGCGAAGCACCTGCGTCTCCGATGCATCCGGGCCAAACACGAAGGTCGCCACGAAACACCGGCGATCCGCCGTCGCTGCCACGCCCTCTTCCCAGTACCGCTGGTGAGCCACCTGCCCTCGGGCCATGGCCTTTCGCTGCTTCGGGGTAGCCCGCTCCCCATGGAAATGGGCCAGCTGCACTCGCTTCTCGCAGAAGCCCATCTCGGCCAAATCCTTCGCGGCCACCTCGCCATGACGCCCCATTCCTTGTCTTGGCATTTGCACCTCACTCAGCCAGGCTCGGCCCGAACACATCGTTGGTCACGCCTGCGGAAGCCAGCACCTCGCGGCCCGCCGATGCCAGCACAGGGCGAGCACCGTCGACGGCAAAGATTCCGTACTGCACCAGCAAGCCGTCGTAGGCCAGCACGCGCAGCCGGTTGACCCGCTTGCCACCTTTCGGAAATCGCACCAGCTCGTCATACAGCCGCGGGTTGTCCGCACGCGCCAGCTCGAACACCAGCCGAACAGGCTTGGAATCCTGTTGTGTGTTCCCGTTCATGCGATCTCCCCTGCCCCGCGGTCGCGGCCGGGAGCTATCGCGCTGGCGGCATAGTTCTGCCCGGCGAGCTGGAATCCGCGGACATTGGCGAACATCGGCTCCTTGACCTCGTGGATCCGGTGCTTCGGGAATGCCGCCTTCACCGCCTTCTTGAACAAGAAGGCACCACCGCCCACCAGAATGATGTTCTGCAGGCTCTCCGGCGTCTCGATCCACTGGCGCATCGTCGACACCGCTTGCTGCGCAACGCTCTCGGCCAGAGGCAAGTGCCGACCCATGTCGTAGGGTTTCTGGAAGATCACAGGCGACTTGCCGGAGCGCAAGGCCAGGTCGATGGCGTCGTAGTCGCGGTACGGTGAGCCGACATCCTTGGAGATCTCGGCTGCCAGCAGCCGCAGCACGTCCGACATGCCACGGTTGATCGAATGCGACTGCTTCTGCACTAGGCGCATGCCACGCGTGACCAACCAATCGAAGGTGCGAGAGCCAGGGTCGATCACCAGGCTCTGCTCGGTTCCGATGGTTGCCATCTTCTTGTGCTCGGCCGCGTAGTGGACCAAGGCACCCTGCGGTTGGGCAACGGCCATCGCCTTAGCGACGGTGACGGTCTTCCCGCCGCCTATCTGATGTTCTCCAGCCATGGTCTTTTCCAGCGCCGATTTCTTCAGCGAGAAGAGCGCCACCGGTAACCCGACGATCAGCAGATCGATGTGGGACACCTTCATCATGCTGAGCGCGCCGCGCAGCAGGGCCATGTATTCCGGTGACTCGGTGTACTCGTCGTGCAGCTGTTTGGCACGGAAGGTGTCGGCCGCCAGGCCGACGTCGGGTCCGACCTCGTAGAACAGCGGCCCGACCGGAATGCAGACGGTTTTGCGCCGTTCGCTGGCTGGCCAGTGAGGCGTCTCTCCGCTGGACGGATAGGCGACGGACGGAAAGCTGGCGCAGCGGATTTCGTTTCCC
>RRZU010732813.1_pt1 | contig 15304 bp, 16 predicted proteins | sample 2165561 | NCBI WGS metagenome assembly RRZU01 (sample SAMN10456909, study PRJNA506462) | wastewater metagenome | isolation source: wastewater sludge | place: USA: Moscow, Idaho
AATTGTTGATATTGATGACTTATTTTCTGGCCATTTACCCGAAAATAATAAATTTTCGAAAGCAACAAAAGACTTTGAACGTGAATCCGAAAAAAGCAAGATTTATGATTTTAAAATCGGTGGAAAAATAAAATCGCTCATGGAAAAGAACGGTCTGGAAATCATTATTGCAGAAGAAAACTGGTATGATATCGAACTGAATTTCAGCGGAAACGCCAATAAAAATATCATCGAAAACTGGCAGGCGAGACTGGAACGGATGGTACATTTAAAAAATCACTTTGGCGAAAATTATGGAGAATTCTGTGATATATTTATCAATTCGCTGTCATCTGAGGAGCATTTTTCAAATGGTTGTGTGAAGTTTTATGTGGGCATAAAAAACAGCTGTGACAGTGTCAGTTAGACGGAGTTGTTAACTTAACCTATGAGATCAGTTCATTGTTTTATTGACTCAATTCATGGTGAGAAGATAGGATGTTCCAATCTATATATGCTCAACAGATGGGTAAGTATACACTATAGAAATAAAAGGAGGCATACAAAATGGTAGAACAGATTTTCAAACTATCCAGAAGCGATGATAAGGCTGTGGAAAAGGTAATCTTTGACGAAAACGTTCATTATCTGCACATGGTGTTTAATAAAGAAGAGGGGCTTCCCGAGCATTTTTCCAATTCAAACGTTTATATGACCGTTATCAGAGGAAGACTGTCGATTGGCCTTGATGATCAGGAGGTTCACGAGTATGAAGCGGGAACCCTTCTTAAAATTCCGTTTAAAACAAAAATGAATGTCAAAAACATGCACCCGGAAACGCTGGAACTGATCGTTGTAAAAGCACCGGCTCCAACCAATTAAAAAAATAGCGGGTCTAATCTGTAACCCAGGAAAACTGTTGACATTATCCCAGGAAACTAACATGCTTATACAACAAAAGCAGAAACCTGTAAACCCCTTTACCGAGTTACTCGGTAAAGGGGTTTTTTTAGCAGGGGGAAACCTTTAGTAAAAGAGTTCCGGTTGCCTGGGGTCTTTAAACAGGGTGTTCAGCCGGATTGAGGCATCAGCTACTGGTCCGGCTTTAATCGTTCGGGCATGTTGGGGACAATTTTTAATGCAGGCACAGCAGGTGATGCATTTTGCCTGATCGATCAGGCGGCTGTTCTCAACATCAATGGCGCCGACGGGACAGACATCCGCACAGATCTGGCATTGATTACAGTCGTTGCTGACGCTGATAAAATCCACATCCCAGAGTTTGGTTTCACCGCGATAGGGGAATTCTCCAGGCACATGCAGATCGTCAATTTTCGTATCCGCTTGAAGCGCATCCATTTTTTCTTTGATCATGCGGCCAAATGCTTCCGCCTGGCTGAGATCATGGTGGTCAGGTCGGCCGTGGGCGATTGGTGTTTTATCGCTGGAAAAGGAATGCTCGCCAATAAAAGCGCCAGCAGCAATCGGGATACATCCATCAGCGATGAGTATGTCTTTGAGTTCACGGAGGGCGTCATCATAGACACGATTACCATAAACAACAAGACATACGGTCGGGGTGTTATCGGCTTTTATGGACTGCAACCATTCTCCGATTACTTCCGGCAGCCGGCCCATATAAACCGGCATGCCAACAATTAGTAGTTCGTCTTTTTCGGTCTGTAAAGGCTTTAATCGCGTCATCGGTTTAGTCAGGTCAATTCGTTCGATGGCAGTTGCTTCGAATCCCCGGGCAACGGCCTCAACCACGGTTTTTGTGGTTCCAGTTGGTGAAAAATAAACTAGTTTTGTTGATGGTGTTTTCATAAGATAACCTCTTTCTATTCGTTTTTCTGGAATAAGCATAATACAGATGCTATAATATTACCAGAAGTGTAATTATACTGGTATAAATTATAATAGAAAGGAAGCCATTGCATGGATAGCGAACAGCAACGATACAAGCAACTGGGGGATTTCCTGAAAACCCGGAGAGCTAGAATTTTGCCGTCCCAGACAGGTCTCCTAACAAGTGCGCGACGGCGAACCCCGGGTTTGCGTCGCGAAGAAGTTGCGCAGCTGGCGGGGATCAGTCTGACCTGGTATACATGGCTGGAACAGGGTCGACCGATTCAAGTCTCCACTTATTGAAGCGTTGAAAACGAGAAGTCCGGAGTTTGATTTATGGTGGCCGCTTCATGAAATTCAGAACAGTGGTGAGCTGTATAAACAACTGAACCATCCTCAGGTGGGACGACTGGATTTTGAAATCAGCAATTTTGATGTCACTGATCATTCTGGTCTAAGAATGGCTGTCCATGTGCCAATGCCGGGAACCGATACCGCTGAAAAAATGGCATCACTTTTGGACGCGTGGAAATAAAGTGGGTTGAGAGTCGAGCGATTCAACAAGAAGAAATAGGAATTATGGGCGAAAGTGAGAAAAAATGGGATCGGATGAAAACTATCAATTTAATGCCAAGATCTATGATGTGCTGGATCGGACCTACTTCAGAAAGGCGGCCACTAGCCCCCGTAATGCCGTCATTTCGCTATTAAATAATGAATCAATACAAGTCCTGGATATGTGCACCGGCACCGGTACCAATGCTCTGGCCATTGCCGGAGTCAGAAAAAATGCCAAGGTGATCGGAATTGATATTTCGGCTGCAATGCTACAAAAAGCCGAGGCTAAACGGGAACAAGCGGGGTTATCCAATGTTAAGCTGATCCATATGGACGCCACCAACCTGCAGTTTTCAAACGAGGAATTTGACGTGGTGTTGATTTCGCTGGTATTGCATGAGTTAAGCCCTGATCTAGCGAAGCAGTTGATTAGGGAAGCCCGAAGAGTTTTAAAAAATGTCGGGAAACTGATAGTCGTGGAATGGGAAGAGCCGGTCAGCCGGTTAAAGAGAATCCCCTTTCATCTCGTTAAGAAAACGGAATCAGCAGGCTTTGAGGATTTTCTGAAATGTGAAATGGATCAGTATTTTTTCCGGTTTGGTTTTGAAATGACACAAACAATTCATTGTGATTACAGTAAGGTTATGGTATTGAGCAAGAATGATCAAGTTTGAAAGATTAAGAGGATGGGATCGACTGACGGCGATTAACGCAGTCAGTCCTTTCCAAACGTTGGAAAGGATAAGATGAAAGACTATACTATTCGGGAAATCAAACCAACAGAGATAACATTGCTCGCTGATTTTTTATATGAGGCTATTTTTCAGCCGGATCAACAAAACCGGGTGCCCAGGAATGTGATTGAGCAGCCGGAACTGCAGGTTTACATTGAGAACTTTGGCAGACCGGATGACCATTGTCTGGTGGCTGAATGCGAAAACAAAATTATTGGGGCCGTGTGGACCCGTATCATCGCCGGAAAGGTCCGGGGATTTGGAAATGTCGATGATAAAACACCGGAATTTGCCATTTCGCTTTATCCGGAATACCGTAACTGCGGCATCGGTACCGCACTCATGAAAGGGATGCTGCAACACTTAAAAGAAAAGGGCTACCAACAGGCGTCGTTAGCTGTACAGAAAGACAATTATGCCTTGAAAATGTATCAGGCGGTTGGTTTTGTCGTGATTGATGAACTGGATCAGGAATACCTGTTGATCTGTCAATTAGAAGGAGCGAGCAGTGATGATGGACGATAATAAAAGTCACACAGATTTTGATCAGATCCTGGCCACCCGTTACGACAACGGTGCCGATTTCTGGGCAACCGCGGATGGCCGCCTGGGTATCGAAAAACCGATCAGTACCCTGACAGCATTGATGATCAGTAGCGAACTTGACGTACCCAGAGATCATGAAGCTATACAGGGGGCGGCGGAACTGGTTCTGGAGTCCATAGGAGACGATGGTCGGGTACAGATTGCTCCCAAAGGCGCAATCTTTCCCTGTCATACCGCTCATGCGGTAGCCGGCTTGTGCCGAAATGGCTATGCCAGCCATCCCCGGGTTCAGGCCGCCCTGAATTATCTGCTCGCTGACCGCTACGAAGACGGCGGCTGGCGCTGCAAGAAATTTATCTTCGGTCATGGTCCCGAAACCGATAAGTCAAATCCTGGCGTGACGCTGCTCGCTCTGGACGCCTTTCGCCTGGCTGGCTTTCATGCCGGCACGCAAAAAGTCACAGATCTTGACCGGGCGGTTGAAACCCTACTTGATCATTGGACCGTGAAGACGCCGGTCGGGCCTTGCCATTATGGCATTGGCAGTTTATTTATGCAGGTCGAATATCCGTTTTTGCGATACAACCTGTTTTATTATGTCTATGTGCTTTCTTTCTATGAAAAAGCCCGGAAAGATAAACGATTTAACGAAGCGATGGCGGCATTAAAACAGAAACTGGACAACCTGGGCGGCATGATTGTTGAGCGGCCTAATCGTAAACTTAGTGGTCTCACGATCTGTCCAAAAGGTAAACCGTCAGCGGCCGCCACGGCACGATATCTCGAGATTATTAAAAATATGGAGTAGTTACTTATAGGTGATTTCAAAAGCTTTTTTTACCAATAGTCTGGGCATTTTTTTCTGGAATTCATTGGAAAATGTCAGGATCTCATCGACACGATCAACTTGTCTGAGCAGCAACAGCAGTGTTTCAATGGAGGCGTCGTTAAATTCTTTATAGGAGCAATCAATTTTGCCCATTTGGTGAGCTAAACCGATAGCCTGACGAAAACCGAAATCGCCATAGTTGAGTAGCTTATACTTGTAAGGAGGCATGTCCAATTTACAGACTTCGACAAGTTCCTGAAAATATCCTTCATTTACCGCATCTTCTTTAATCAGAATGTTCTCGCTCATAATTTCAGCGTAGAATTGATTCAGATTACGGTTGCCAAGCATCAGATTGCCATGGATCCGGATTTCGACCGCCGTTGCAGCCAGTACGTCATAGTCAAGTTGATTAAGTTGAAACTGTTCCCGGACAATATTTTTGATGCGATTCATATATTCATTGTAAATCAGGACGGCCAGTTTGCCTTTTGAGCCGTAATAATAAGCAATCAGAGCACTGTTGGCATTGACCGCTTCACCCAATTGCTTGTAGGTAGTTTTACCATAGCCCCTTTCATAAAACATAATTTTTGCGGCACTGTATATTTTATCTTTCATTTCCATTTCCGTTTTCTTTTTTTTCATGGTTTAAAACATCCAACTTTCTCAATGTAGTTATTGATCCATTTTCCCCTCAATAATTCTCAGTGTCAAGTGAAAATAGCGAAATTCTGAAATGATTGTCTTTTAACAGCGGTTATTCAAATAGAACAAACTGATCAGCTAACAATCAGAACCAGCAACCGATTTTAGGGCTTAGGGAACTTCGTAAAATTTAATAAATGACCGTCATTATATATAGTATTTTCGCTCAATTTAATGAGTATTTATGCTATAATAATAAATAATCTGGAAAGAGATAATCAAAACGATTTGGCTAACAAAAGAGATGATGAGAGGAATACTATGTTAACTAAAAACGAACTAAAAACCTACACTCAATTGATGAAAACCCGCTTTATGGAAGATCCGGGAGTAATCTACCAGGTCAAAGATCTGGATCGGGCCGAGCTACTGATTGAAGCCCAGTTCGAAGGACAGATTCAGGCCTTTATGGAAGTCAATGCCTTACAGGTGATAGAAGGCGGCAAAGGGATGCTCTTTGGTTATTCAACCAAAGAATTACCAGAAGAACAGCTGATGGACGTTATGCAGCAATCATCGCTAAAACTAATGGAAGTGATGACAGCAACAGAGCTACAGGTCATTCAGGATCGGGCAATAAAGCAGGCTCAGATCATTCCCCAAAACTGGCATCTGAGGTACTATTCGGGTGATGTGTATCATTTACTGGTGATCGCCACGGACGAGTCGACAAAAGGAACGGGGGTATTCAGAAAACTTATTACCCCGGTTTTAGAAAAATGCGCTGCCAATCAGGAGCCCATCGTTCTGGAAACCTTTAATCCCGACAACCTGCCGATTTATGAGCATTTCGGATTTCAATTAATGGAGACTCATGCTTCGGACGAGATGGGTTTAACCTGCTACTGTATGATGCGATCATAAGAAGCTGTGAAAAAGCTTAGAAACGCTGGTGCAATCAATTTAAATATGCTATAATAATACGGTTAAAATCATTGGATATTATGTAAAACACACTTCCTGATCAGTAACACCAATCTGGAGGTGTTTTTAATTGGAAAAATTTGAAATGGAGAATCAATGAGTATTTTAAATGTCGAAAATCTTTCTCATGGTTTTGGTGACCGGGCGATTTTTAATCAGGTATCGTTTCGGTTGTTAAAGGGAGAGCATATCGGTTTAATTGGACCTAACGGCGAGGGTAAGTCAACCTTCATGAATATCGTAACCGATCGGCTGATGCCAGATGAGGGCAAGGTAGAATGGGCCAAAAATGTCCGGATCGGTTACCTCGATCAGCATGCGGTTTTACAGCAGGGAATGACAGTCCGGGATGTCCTGACTTCGGCCTTCGATTTTCTGCTGGAAATAGAGAGCCGGATCGGTTTTCTTTATGAAAAAATGGCTGAAGATAGCCCCGAAGAAGTGGAAAAGAGTCTGGAAGAGGTGGGCGATCTTCAGGAATTGCTGGAATTTCATGACTTTTATCTGGTCGATTCAAAGGTCGAAGAAGTCGGGAACGCCCTGGGTCTTAACGACATTGGTATGGATAAGGATATCACTGAACTCAGCGGTGGCCAACGCACCAAGGTGCTGTTAGGGAAACTGTTGCTGGAAAAGCCGGATATTCTGCTATTGGATGAACCAACTAACTATCTGGATGAACAGCATATTGAATGGTTAAAACGTTATCTCAACGACTATGAAAATGCTTTTATTCTGATTTCTCATGATCTGCCCTTCGTCGATTCAGTGATTAATCTGATCTACCATATGGATAACCAGAAACTGACCCGCTATGTCGGGAATTATGCCAAGTTTCAGGAAGTATTGGAAGCAAAAAAAGCTCAGGAACAGGCCGCTTATAATAAACAGCAGAATGAAATTGCCGATTTAAAAGACTTTGTCGCCCGTAATAAAGCCCGGGTAGCAACCCGTAACATGGCCATGTCGCGGCAGAAAAAGCTGGATAAAATGGACATCATCGAGCTGGCCTCTGAAAAACCCAAACCGCGCTTTAATTTTAAAGAAGCTGGCGCCACTGGTCGTCGGGTATTTGAAACGGAAGACCTGGTCATTGGTTATGATGAACCGCTGTCAAAACCGCTGAATTTAGTGATGGAGCGAAAACAAAAAATCGTTTTAAAGGGTACCAACGGTATTGGTAAAACGACCCTGTTAAAAAGTATCTTGGGATTGATTCCTCCAGTTTCCGGAACCGTTGAGCAGGGTGAAAAACTGCAAATAGGCTATTTTGAGCAGGAAATGGATCAGGATATTCGGACCAGCTGCATTGAGGAGGTCTGGAATGAGTTTCCTTCGCTTAATCAGAATGAGGTGCGTTCAGCCCTGGCCCAATGCGGTCTGACTCGTAAGCATATTGAAAGCATGGTCAAGGTTTTAAGTGGAGGTGAGCAGGCCAAGGTCCGGCTCTGTAAACTGATCAACCGGGAAACCAATATTCTGGTTCTGGATGAGCCCACCAATCATCTTGATGCCGATGCCAAGGCCGAATTGCAACGGGCTTTAGCAGCTTATAATGGCGGTATTCTGATGGTCTGCCATGAACCGGAATTTTACGAAAGCTTTGTCAATGAAGTCTGGGATTGTTCACAGTGGACTACCAAAGTGTTCTAATATCATCGTGTTGGGAAGTGCCAAAATAAGCAGGTGCGATTTAACTAAATTTAGCAAATAATCCCGATGGACAACTTCAAAATAGCGATAAAGTAAAATATAACACATTATAAAAGGCCTGAGCGCTTCCGTTCTGGCCTTTTATAATGTGTAAAGATTTCCCCTGCGTGTTTATTGATATTCACTGAGGACCCTGCTCAGCTCGGCTTCTGGCACGGGTCGCGAAAAATAGTAACCCTGTATCTTGTGACATTTGAGACGTTTTAAGATTTGTAACTGGTCTTCAGTTTCTATGCCCTCAACGACAATGTTCAGTCCGATACTTCTGGCGATTTGGATGACGCTATCAACGATCTCAAAAGAGATCGCATTGGAGGCAATGTCATCGATAAATGATTTATCCAACTTCAAGGTACTGATTGGCAAAGATTTTAAATAAGTCAGCGATGAATAACCAGTCCCGAAATCATCTAAAGCGATACTGATATTTTTTTCTCTGAGAAAGTCGAGCTTAGCATTGGCAGTATCGATCGAGTGTATAAACACCGATTCGGTAATTTCCAATTCCAGAAAAGCCGGGTTTAGTCCGGTTGACTCAAGAATAGCCAAAACACTGGTTTCAAAATGCTCATTAAGAAGCTGAACTGTGGATACATTCACAGCAATGGAATAGTTGGTCTGGTGTTGGCAGTTATACTCCTTTATAAAACGACAGGACTTTTCAAGGATCCAGGCCCCGAGTTCAATGATCAGGTTGGACTCTTCCGCGACCTTGATAAACTCTGGTGGCGGGATAAAACCGCGATCCGGATGATTCCAGCGGATCAGTGCTTCCATACCATCGTAGCGGTTTTTTCCCAGATCAAATTTGGGCTGGTAATAGACCTCTAAAGCTTCATTCTTCAAGGCCAGTTTCAAATCTTGCTGTAAAGAAGCGGTGCGTTGAATCGCATCATTCATTGAAGGATCAAAGAGCATGAAATTATTTTTGCCATTAAGTTTAACTTGATTCATCGCCAATTCAGCTTTTTTTAGCAGCATTTCCAGATCATCCTTACATTTGCCAGTACAGACAGGGCATTTGGTGCCATTGCAACAATCGTTGTAAGAAATACCGATACTGACACTGGTGCTGACACTTTGTTCATTGATGGTAAAAGCTTTTTCAAAGGTGGTCAGAATACTTTTTGACAAATGGGTTACTGCATCACGGTTGAAAAAACCTTCTTTGCATATGGCAAACTCATCTCCGGAGATTCGGTAGACTTCATATTCCGGCCAATCCTGGATCAGGGTTTTCAGGGATTGGCCGATTTGGATTAATAAGCCGTCTCCGGTACGATGACCAAATAAGTTGTTGATATATTTTAAATTATCAACATCCAGATAATAAATCACGGAGACATTCGTCTGTTTGTTGAACAGCGAAAGCCCGCCATATTTTTCATAAAGATAGATGCGATTAGGCAGACCTGTGGTGGGATCAATAAAGGCCGCTGTTTCCAGCTTTTTTTGTCCGGCCGCCAGCTCCGTCACCATTGCCGCCATGGATGACTGAAGAATCTCGATTTCTTCATTTTTGGCGACAGGCAGGTTCTGAATCACTGCATAGTCACGCTCTGAAATTTTCTTCATTGCGTTGGCAACTCCGGTGATAGGAAAGGTCACATTTTTTTCAGCCAATGATTTGAAATTGTGAAAAAAACCAACAGAATCAGGAGTCCCAGAAAAGTCAGTGAAATAGCAAGCTGATTGCGGAGGGTTATCATTGAGAGCATCGACTTACCTAAAAACAAGGCTCCCACTGGCTGATTCTGAGGATTCAAAAGCGGAACATAGGCAACCATATACGGCTCTCCCAATATGTTGGTTTGACCATAATAATCCTGACCATCGCCGAGTACAGTAGCGGCGATGGTATTATCAAGAACAGTACCTATCTGGATCATATTGTTTTTGATGATAGTGGTAGCTACCCGTTTGTTACCAGAAAAAATGGTGGCGTCGAGGGATGAGGTGTGTTTGATATACTCCACATCATCCTGATTGGCGATTGGTAAGCCTACCAGAATATCACCAATCTGGTTACTACTGGCATCAAGAATCGGTTCGACAGCGAAGAGAAATAAGCCAATTTTGGCATTACCGTCGATCCAGGTTGTGGCTTTAGTTCCACGGATACCGGAATTATGGGACGCCAGTTCCAGAACCAGAGGATCGCAGAAACGTGCTTCATAAGATACCTGATCGAGACTCCGGATTTGAACAAAGACAACACCATTATTATTGGCATGACGAATGTATTCTTTGATGTTTTCTTCGTTATTGCTATTTTTTTGGGTCAGTAGTTGATAAGATGGATCAATTAATCCCTCAGCAAACGATAGTAACTAGTCTTTGTTTTTGTCAATCACTACGGCTCTGAATTCTGGAACCCCTGATGAAATGTTCTTTAACACATCTGCTTCGTAAATGTTAATGAAGATGTTAATGGCGATGATAAAACCGATCGAAACAATTAAAAATAGCATGCTAAGAATAAACATATTCAATTTAAAATGGAGGGAATTTTTTTTTATCATGGATTCTCCTGTTTTGAGGTCAATTAAGGGTATTAAAATTGAATTCATAAACCATATTTTGATTGACTTCGCTGACTTTAGACAATACTGTAATCAAAGCATTACCATTAATCACCATTATAGCTATATAAATAAGCAGTTACAAGATAATTGTGTAAATAGTGGGCCTGACAAGATGATAATAGACAATTGACCTTGACCACTTATTGTAATCCAAATATTAGCTGCTTGTGAAGAAAATCCAAAGCTGAGGATTATCTGCTGCCAGAAAACCAACAATTTTGCTATAGTTATTAAATGTTGTCACAACAGCTGCCACACCTTGAAAAATCCTAAGCTTAGCTTTATAATGATATCATAGAAATATTATAGAGAATATTTAGAACAATATTTAGAACAATATTTTTTAAAATAGCAAGTTCGATGGCTCAAAAGTATAGAATTGTTTAAATTGCTACAAAGTCGAGAGATAAATAAACAGTTATTCGGGAGGAACTATGAGAATAAGCAGGAAAACAGCGGGAAAAGGTATCATCATTCTGAATCTCTTTACAATCTGTGTGTTTTTATTGGTCATCCTTAAAGTTATACCCTATGAGTCGATCAGCGGTGGACGGCTGGAGAGCTACGATGCGGCTGTTCGTACGGCTACTACCAGCATCGTCATGATGATTTATGGCATCCCGGTAATAGCCGCAGCATCGGGACTAGTCCGGGTTAAAGACTATAAAAGGTTTTATATTGGATGGTTGATATTTGCCTTGATACTAATGGTCGTGCTCTTTTATGAGGCTTCAATTATGGGCGTGATTGTGGTCTGTTTTGGTATCCCGCTGATAGCCGTGGCAGCGGGCGTAGTTGAGTATAAACAGTTCAGATTGTTTGCAAAAATTTATCTCTGGCTGTCCTTTTTATTTGCCTGTTTAAATACTTTGGGTAATCTTCTGGGATCAACATGGTTTGAGAAAATCGTCATGGGCCTAGTCACTGTCACTCAGGCAGTTCTGTATTTTTATTTGGCCAGAGGCAAGCAAAAAAGAAAAATTAAAGATAAGTGATAAAAATAGTAGAATTGAGTTTCTGACCCAGTCGAATCAGTAAATACTCGTGCAGAAATTAGCCTATATGGTATAATTCGCTGGCTCTTAGTATTGCGAAGTACAAGTTCTTTGCCGGGGTAGGGGCACCTTTTTCTGGTAAAATCATCGATAAATTCGGGGTAAAAATAACCCTGGGATTCGGTTTTCTGGTCTCCGTCATTGATTCGTTTTTTCTAATTCTGATCACGCTGATGAAGGAATCAGACGTGACGACTATCACTGAAAATAGCAAAATTTTTGCTGAGCGGATGTTTACGATGATGACGCCGGAACCCATTACTGAAATCATAAATGGCGTCGACACGGGTATCAATGGCCTGAATACGGGGATAACCCAACTGGATGACAGTATTATCGAACTCCGATCCGCCTATGATGGTATTGGCGAGGGTATTACCGGTATGGAATCAGCCATTGCTTCTCATGATTATTTAGCTGCCATTGACAGCCGCAAGACGGTAATTGAAGATGAATTCCAAAGAACCTTGAACGATGGATTTAAACAGGTTTATTGGACAGTTGCGATTGCTTCTGTTTTAGCATTGGTCATCCTGGCTTTTTATAAAAACCAATCGATACAGATTCAGGAATGACATAAAAAAAGACACCGAATATTCGGATAAAAGATAGTTATTTACAAAGCAAGCATTGGCGTCGATGCTTGCTTTTTAATATGTGGTGGAAATTAAAACTAAGTTATTTAATATAAATAACCGAGAATGCAGTATAGCAATTGAATCGATATCTAAAACAGGCAATAATTTCAAATTCAAAATATAAATAGTCTCATTTTAGCTGTATTGGTCTTTGACTCTAAGGGCTTGACACGGTATACTGAGATAAAATATTTGGGCGCTTTTTGAAATAGGATCGGGCGACGGTTTTTTCATCAGAAAATAAGACCAATTGAAGCGACGAAAGGAAATCAATGTGAAAAAAGAAATTTTTAATAAACAAAATCGTCACTGGGAGGACACCTTTACCAGCAAACCCCAGATGTTTGGGACAGATCCCAGCATTGCCGCCATAAAGGCTGTTGGAATTTTTAAAAATAACGGCGTCCGGAAGATCCTCGAATTGGGCGGCGGCCAGGGCCGTGACACACTTTACTTTGCTCAGCAGGGGCTTGAAGTAACGGTCATTGAATATACTGCGGCCGGAATTCAGGCTATCGAAGAACGGGCAAAAGAGCTGGAAGTTGCTCACCTGATCACAACGGTACAACATGACGTCCGTCAGGTCTTTCCTTTTACGACAGAGCGATTTGATGCCTGTTATTCCCACATGCTTTACTGTATGGCCTTGACAACTTCAGAACTGGCTTTCGTTTCGGCAGAAACCAACCGGGTCCTGAAATCTGGCGGCATCGCCATCTATACGGCGCGGAACACCGAAGATGCAGACTGTGGTACTGGCACCCAGCATGGTGAAGATATCTACGAATGCGGCAAATTTATCATTCATTTCTTTAGTAAAGAAAAGGTCGAAACATTGGCTGACGGTTTCGAGATCATCACCATTGATAATTTTGAGGAAGGGGCTTTACCCCGAAAGCTTTTTTTTGTGGTTCAGAAAAAGTTGGAAAATGGAAAAGCAGATGCGGCTAACAGTTCTTGTTGATAACAACACCTATATCGACGAATATTATTGGGGTGAGCCCGGGGTCTGTTATTATATTGAAGACGGGGAAGAGGTCTTGCTTTTTGACGTAGGCTATTCGGATCTGTTTATCAAAAATGCTGCTGCCATGAACATAGATCTCAGTCAGCTTAACACCATCGTCCTTTCTCATGGTCACGATGACCATACTCGGGGATTAAAAAGTTTATTAGAGCTTAAAAACGCCGAAGCCATTCAGCTTATTGCTCACCCGCATGCCTTGAATTACAAAGAATGTGACGGTCTGAAAATATCAGCGCCCTTTACCCGAATGGAACTGGCCGAAAAGTGCCAGCTGAAGCTCACCCAGACCCCGGTAAAGGTTACCGAAAACATTACCTTCCTGGGCGAAATCCCCCGGGTGATAGATTTTGAAAAACCGGACCCGATTGGCAAACAGCAAATAGGTGATCACCTGACCGATGATTATCTATTGGATGATTCCGCCCTGGTCTATCAGGGCGAGGCGGGGATTTACATTATCACCGGCTGTTCCCACAGCGGCATTTGTAACATCATTGAGTACGCTAAAACCGTCACTGGCGACCAGCGGGTTTGTGGTGTCATCGGTGGCTTTCATCTGTTTGAGGTCAACGACCGGGTGGCCCAGACCATTGACTATTTTAAAAACAATCAGATCGACCAGATCTATCCCTGCCACTGTACCGCTTTTGCTGTTAAAGCGACTATTCACTCACGAATTCCTATCGTTGAGGTGGGGGTTGGACTGGAGCTGGTCTGGTAATTATTTGAATAATGAACCCCAAAGACCAAAACAAAAATTTATCTAAGGCGGTGATTCAGTGGCGCTTTTTAATATTCTGCCCGAAGATTTTTTCAAACCTCTGACCAGTAAGTACAAAACAACCTATATCGACTGTCTGCTGCTGATTTACGAGGCCTGTCAATCTGAACTTTCTTTTGGGGTGGAGAAGGAAATCATTCTGGCGAAACTGGAATACTATTTTGACGAACAATCGCCCTCGGAAATGGTGTTCGATGAGGAAGATGAAATTGCCAGGGATTCGCGATCAAAGGCCAGCGCTATTCTGCGTCGCTTGAAAGACAGCGGTTGGTTTGAGTATGAACGTTTCAGTGATTACCGGGACAAGCTGAATCTCCAGGATTATGCGATCACGGTCATTGAATCCTTTAACAAGATCATCAAGAATGAAGAGATGGAATATCAGAGCCTGATTTCCCAGATCCACGCCACCATCATGAACCAGGAAGCTTATGCCAAACCCTATGAATATATTATTAAACGGGTAATTGAAAATACCGAGGAATTGATGGCAGGTCTGAAAAAATTGAATTCCAGCATTCGCAAATCCATCGAAGCCATTACCAATGATAAAGATGCCAACGAAATCGTCACGGATTTTTTTGTCTATCATCGGGAAATCGGCTCTAAGGCTTATCATCGGATTAAAACCAGTGACAATATTTCAAATTTTCGGACTGCCATACTTGAGGGATTGACGAAACTTTTGAATGATCAGATGATATTTGAGCGTAGTGTTCAGGGCTATATAGAAATTGAACAACTGGCGGATCAGTTTCAGGCTAGGGAAAAGCTGCGGCGTGAAATTCTAAAAACTATTTCTGCCTATCGCAATTTCGACGAAATCATTGCCGAAATCGATTATAAGCATACCAGATATATGAGCAGTGCTGTTGGCCGGGCAAAATTTCTGCTTACCAATACCAACAATGCCGAAGGAAAGATATCAAAAATTCTGGCTGATCTGGCCAAAACTTTTAACGATGACGTCAATCTCAATCTTAATGATGAAAGTGATGATGCCCTGTTTCAAGTGTTTAATATTTTTCCGCAGCAATTTCTGGATAGCGACTCCCTTTATGTGATGCCGATCTCCAGTAAAATGGCAATCCCTGAGGTGTTCAGCCAGACCCTGGGTTTATCCCAGGAGGAGCGGGAACGGAGAAAACAAACGCTCCAGGAGAAAAATCGGAATCGTTTTTCAGCGAAAAATATCAATATTTTTGTAAAAGAATTACTGCAGGAGCGGACTTCGGTGTTGGCCTCGACCCTGCCACTAGACACTCGCCGCGATCTGATCCGGATTATTTTCATCCAGCTTTATGGAAAGGACAGGAAATCAGTTTATCATACAGCATCCACCAAGCAGACCATCACCCGGAATCAGTTCCAGTTTCAGG
>RRZU010127382.1_pt1 | contig 15299 bp, 10 predicted proteins | sample 2165561 | NCBI WGS metagenome assembly RRZU01 (sample SAMN10456909, study PRJNA506462) | wastewater metagenome | isolation source: wastewater sludge | place: USA: Moscow, Idaho
CATGGCGTGTTCGGTGCCGAGGCGGCTGCGCGCCACTATTACAAAACCAGTGCCGCCCAGCTCGGCCCGGAGCAGGCGCCACGCCTGGCCGGCATGGTGCCCGATCCGCGCTATTACGATCGTAATCGTTCCGCTCCCGGCCTGGGGCGCAAAGCAGCGATCATTCTCGGCCGTATGCCGGGTGCCGAAGTGCCGTGAAATATTCCCCGGATAGGGGTTTTCCGCAGTGATTTTGTAAGAACCCGCTGATGGGGCCGGTGCTAAAATGGCCGTCTGTTTGCCGCACTGCACCATGAGCGAAGAAGCCCAGCTGACCGATACCGAAGACTTGCAGGAGCGCCTCGTCGAGGTGCAGACCCTGCTCGCCCGGCACAAGCTGGTCGAGGATCTGGTGCATCGCCAGGAGGGGCCGCGCCACGATCTGGTCGAGGAGGTCGTGCACAAGCAGCACCTGCATGAGTTGCAGGCCAAGCTCGAGCCGATGCACCCGGCCGACATTGCCTACGTGCTGGAGGCCTTGCCGACTGACGAGCGTTTGATCGTCTGGGGGCTGGTCAATCCGGAGCTGGAAGGCGAAGTCCTGCTCGAAGTCTCGGATGCCGTCCGGGAGAGCCTCATCGAATCGATGGGGCGTACCGAACTGGTCGCCGCCGCTGAAACGCTCGATGCCGACGAACTGGCCGACCTGGCTCCCGACCTGCCGCAGGGGGTTATCGACGACGTTTTCCGCGGCTTGTCGGTCGAAGAACGCGAACAACTGCGCGCCGCAATGTCCTACCCGGACGAGTCGGTCGGCTCGATCATGGACTTCGACATGGTCACCGTGCGCGAGGATGTCACGCTGGAAGTCGTGCTCCGTTACCTGCGCCGTTTCGATGAATTGCCCGACCATACCGATCAGTTGTTCGTGGTCGATCGCGACGAGCACCTGAAGGGCGTCCTGCCGCTCAATATCCTGCTCGTCAATGAGGTGGATGTCGAAGTCGCCACCCTGATGCAGACCGATTTCGTCGAACTGGAACCCGACGACCTGGCAGAAGAGGCAGCCAAGGCTTTCGAGCGCTACGACCTGGTGTCGGCGCCGGTGGTCGACCCGGAGGGCAAGCTGGTCGGCCGGGTAACGGTTAACGAGGTGGTCGACTACATTCGTGAAGAGGCCGAGCACGAACAACTGGCCAACGCCGGTCTGAAGGAAGAGGAAGACATCTTCGCTTCGGTATGGGATTCGGTGAAGAACCGCTGGTCCTGGCTGGCCATCAACCTGGTGACCGCCTTCGTCGCCTCCCGCGTCATTGGTGCTTTCGAGGACTCGATCGAAAAACTGGTGGCCCTGGCCGCGCTGATGCCCATCGTCGCCGGTATTGGCGGCAACTCGGGTAATCAGACCATCACCATGATTGTCCGCGCCATCGCCATGGGCCAGGTCCAGCCTGATGCCATGCGCCGTCTGCTGCGCAAGGAACTGGGCGTGGCCAGCATCAACGGCCTGCTCTGGGGCGGGCTGCTTGGCGTTGCCGCCTGGTGGCTCTACGGGAGCGTGGCGCTAGGGCTGGTGATGACGGCAGCGATGATCCTCAACCTGCTGCTTGCCGCCTCGGCGGGGGTCGGCATTCCGCTGCTGCGTGAGAAATTCGGTGCCGATCCCGCCGTTGGCGGTTCGGTGATGATCACCGCCCTGACCGATTCGGGCGGTTTTTTCATCTTTCTCGGCCTGGCGACGCTGTTCCTAATGTGAGTCGGGCGTTACCAGCTTGAGCCCGACGATACCGGCCACGATGAGGCCGATACTGACGAAGCGCAGTGTCTCGCGGGATTCGCCGAAGAGGAAAATGCCGAGGATCGCCGTACCGACGGCGCCGATGCCGGTCCATACCGCGTAGGCAGTGCCCAGTGGCAGCACCTTCAGCGACCAGCCCAGCAGCACGACGCTCAGGGCCATGGCGGCCAGCGTTGCAAGCGAAGGACCCAGCCGGCTGAATCCTTCGGTGTATTTGAGGCCGACTGCCCAGCCGACCTCGCACAGGCCGGCGATGAACAGCACGAACCAGGCGACGCCAGTGCTCACCGCTTCAGGCTGGCGAAGTAGGCGTCAGCTGCGGCGACGGTGCCGGCGATGTCCGCGTCGCTGTGAGCTGCCGATACGAAGCCGGCCTCGAAGGCGGACGGCGCGAAGTAGTGGCCGGCGTCGATCATGGCGTGGAAGAAGCGGTTGAAGGCGTCCTTGTCGCAGGCCATGACGGCATCGTAGGTGCCCGGGCAGGTGTCGGCGAAGTAGAGACCGAACATGCCGCCGACGTTCTGGGCCGAGAAGGCAACGCCGTGTTTTTTCGCTGCGCCGACCAGGCCATCGCACAGTGCCTTGGTCTTGGCGGTCAGCGCTTCATAGAAGCCGGGGGCCTGGATCAGTTTCAGCGTGGCGAGACCGGCGGCGGTGGCGATCGGGTTGCCAGACAGCGTGCCGGCCTGATAAACCGGGCCGAGCGGGGCGATCTTTTCCATGATCTCGCGCTTGCCGCCGAAGGCGCCCATCGGCATGCCGCCGCCGACCACCTTGCCGAAAGTGGACAGGTCCGGCGTAATGCCGAACAGGCCCTGCGCGCTCTTCAGGCCGACACGGAAGCCGGTCATCACTTCGTCGAAAATCAGCACGGCGCCGTATTGTGCCGTCAGCTCGCGCATGGCCTTGAGGAACTCTGGCGTCGGGACGATCAGGTTCATGTTGCCGACCACCGGTTCGACGATGACGGCGGCGATCTTGTCGCCATGCTTGGCAAAGGCCTCGGCCAGTCCCTGCGGGTCGTTATAGGTCAGCACCATGGTCGTTTCGGCAGTGCCGGCCGGCACGCCGCCGGACGACGGGTTGCCGAAGGTGAGCAGGCCGGAGCCGGCCTTGACCAGCAGATGGTCGGCATGGCCGTGGTAGCAGCCCTCGAACTTGACCAGGACGTCACGCCCCGTGTAGCCACGGGCGAGGCGGATGGCGCTCATCGTCGCCTCGGTGCCGGAGGAAACCAGGCGCACCATGTCCATCGACGGCACCATCTCGCACAGCAGGTCGGCAATGTCGACTTCCCTCTCGGTCGGAGCCCCGAAGGAGAGTCCGTCGACCACAGCGGCCTGCACGGCGGCGATTACCTCGGGATGGGCGTGGCCGAGGATCATCGGGCCCCACGAGCCCACGTAGTCGGTGTACCACTTGCCGTCGGCGTCCTGCACCTTGGCGCCTGCGCCCTTCTGAAAGAAGAGCGGCGTGCCGCCGACCGAGCGGAAGGCGCGGACCGGCGAATTGACGCCGCCGGGGATGTGTTTCTGGGCGCGTTCGAATAATTGCTGATTGCGGGAAGTCATGCGGCTTGCTCCTCGAAAAGGCGTTGATACTGGGCGGCACGGGCGGCGATGTCCGGCGCGCCGAAAAGGTCGGTAATGACGGCGAGCAGATCGGCGCCGGCAGCGATGAGCGGCGGCGCGTTGGCCACTGTGATACCGCCGATGGCGCAAATGGCGCTGTCAAGTTCGCGCTTGGCGCGGGTATAGAGGTCGGCGGTGGCGCGCGGCGCGTCGGGCTTGGTTGGCGACGGGTAGGCCGCGCCGAAGGCGATGTAATCGACACCGGCTGCAACGGCGGTCTCCGCCAGTGCCAAATCGGCATAGCAGGAGGCGCCGAGAATCTTGTCGGGGCCGAGGATGGCACGGGCGGCGATCAGGTTGCCGTCATCCAGACCCAAATGCACGCCTTCGGCCCCGACCAGCACGGCGAGCGCGATATCGTCGTTGATCAGGAGGCTTGCCCCATAACGTTGTGTCAGATCGTGCAGGGCTTTGGCGCGGGCAAGTTGCTCGGGCTTGTTGCTGGTCTTGTCGCGGTATTGCACGATGCGGCAGCCGCCGGCCAGGGCCGCCTCGACATCGGCGAGCAGGCGCCGCCCATCGTTGCAGTCCGGCGTAATGGCGTAGAGGCCGCGCAGTCTAGTCCTGAGCATCAGCCTGCTTTGCGTCACCGGTTTCGTTGTCGTCGCGCGCCCAGTAAAAACGATCCGGGATGAACTGGCCCATGCCGGCCCGGAAGCCGTTCTTCAGGGTGTTCCACGTGTAGTCCTGGGCGTCGCGCACCGCATCCTCGATATTGGCACCGCCGGCGATGCAGCCGGCAATCGCTGAAGCCAGCGTGCAGCCGGAGCCGTGGTAGCTCCCCGGCAGGCGTTCCCACTGGTCGCGACGCACGACGCCGTTCGGGCCATACAGCGTATTGACCACCTGCGGCGTGCTTTCGTGGGTGCCGGTGATCAGTACGTACTGCGCTCCCATCTCGATCAAACGCTGGGCGCACACGTCGATTCCCGGCTCGCCTTCGTCCTCGTCGCTCTCGGCCAGGCGCCTGGCTTCCGGTGCGTTGGGGGTGACCAGCGTGGTTTGCGGCAGCAGCATTTCGCGCATGGCGGAAATGATTTCCTCGCCGGACAGTTCGTCGCCACGTCCCGAGGCCAGTACGGGGTCGAGAATGAGCGGGATCTCCGGGTAGTCGGAAACGATTTCGGCAACGGCCAGCACATTCTCGACACTGCCCAGCACGCCGATCTTGAAAGCGGCGACCGGCATGTCTTCAAGGATGGCACGGGCCTGCTGCTCGACCAGTTCGGCACCCAGCGCCTGCACGCTCTGCACGCCAACGGTATCCTGAACGGTGATCGCGGTCAGTGCGGTAAGCGGGTGGCAACCAAGGCTGGCCAGTGTGAGCAGGTCGGCCTGAATGCCGGCACCCGACGAGGGATCGCTGGCAGCAAAAACAAGAACCAGCGGCGGGCAGGGCGGGGTGGCGGGGGTGGTGTTCATTGAGGTTCGCGTCCTTGGCGGAGGCGAAAGGGTTTGGGTAAGATGACCCCGATTTTATCCGAATCCGGGGGATGCCGGACTTGTGAGCTATTCCACATTTAACTCTTGCCGCGTTTGATTGTCGCCGAGACTTGCGTATATGATGCGACGATACTGAAAGTGCCTCATTTAGAGGCCAAGGGGACAGGTAAATTGACTGATTTGTCGAGACTGCGTGGCGTCAAGGTCATGGTGATTGACGACAGCAACACGATACGGCGCAGTGCCGAGATATTTCTCGTCCAGGCCGGATGCCAGGTTGTGCTGGCCGAGGATGGCTTCGACGCGCTGGCCAAGATCGCCGATCACCAGCCCAGCGTTATCTTCTGTGACATCATGATGCCGCGCCTTGACGGTTACCAGACTTGCTCCCTGATCAAGAAGAACGCCCGTTTCAAGGCCACGCCGGTCATCATGCTGTCCTCCAAGGATGGCTTGTTCGACCGGGCGCGCGGCCGCATGGTCGGCTCCGACCAGTACCTCACCAAACCATTCACCAAAGACAGTCTGCTGCAGACGGTGGCCACCTTTGCGCTGCCGGCTGAAACAGCAGCCAATTCGTAGCTCAGGAAGAAGAAATGCCCGTCAAGAATATTCTCGTTGTCGATGATTCACCCACCGAGCGCTTTTTCACCGTCGATTTGCTGACCAAGGCAGGGTATCAGGTCACCACCGCCGAAAACGGTGAAGAAGGAATCGCCAAGGCCAAGGCCACCAAGCCCGACCTGATCCTGATGGATGTCGTGATGCCCGGGCTGAACGGCTATCAGGCAACGCGGACCCTGACCCGCGACGACGAAACGAAGACCATTCCGATCATCGTGTGCACCTCGAAGGGGCAAGAGACCGATCGGATCTGGGGCTTGCGGCAGGGGGCGATTGATTACCTGGTCAAGCCGCTGAATCCGGAGGAGTTGTTGCAACGTATCGCGGCGTTGCCATAACGCGATGGCGCGCAAGACCAGTCTGCGTGATTTTCAGGAGTACCTGGCAACGCGCTTGAGTCAGGCGGCCAAGGGCAAGGGTGCAGCATCCTGGCTGGGGGTCGAGGCGGGCGGTGAAGCATGGCTGGTCGATCTGTCGGATGGCGGGGAGATCGTTCAGGCATCGCAAATGACGCCGGTACCGCTGACGCGTCCGTGGTTCGTCGGAATCGCCAATATTCGCGGCAATCTCTACGCGGTCAGTGACTTTTCGACGTTTTGCGGTGGGCCGACCATCGCCCATAACGCTAACGCCCGCTTGTTGCTGATCGGTTCCCGCTATGGCACCAATGCCGCCTTGCTGGTGTCCCGCATGTTGGGCTTGAAGAAACCAGAGGACTTTTCCCCGGAAACCCCTGATACGGTGATGCCACCGTGGGGGCAACAGCGTTTTGCCGATACGCACGGGAAAATCTGGCGCAAATTGTCGGTTCGCGAATTGCTGGCCGATCAGGATTTCATGAATATCGGGGTTTGAAAGAGGGTGCTAGCCCCACCCCTTGCGGAGGAGTTCCATGGCTTTTAGCTTCAAGTTTCCGAAAGTTGGCGGTTCCGGCGATACGGGTGCCCCGATGACTGTGTCTGCCGACGTCATGCCGGCCAAGGCGCCTGTGCCGTCCATTCTGGCGGGGCAGCCGGTCGTCCAGCAGATGAAGACGCTGGGCGGTATTTTCGTTGTGTTGCTGCTGCTGATCGGCGTACTGGTCTTCCGCGACAACCGCGAGTCGGCACACAACACCGCCTACGTCGCTGCTTCCGGCGAAATGCGCATGCTCTCCCAGCGTCTGGCCAAGGCCTCGTCGCTGGCCCTGCAGGGTAACCCGGTGGCTTTTGCCCAGTTGAGGGAGTCCCGTGAAACCTTCGGCAAGCTGCTCGAAACCCTGACCAGTGGCGGCGAAGTCGCCGGGGTGGGCGTACCGGCCTCACCGGATAACGTCCGGCCGCAGATCGACGCGCTGACCCAGTTGTGGGAGCCGACCAACAAGAATGCCGAGACGGTGATCGGTCAGGAGAAAAACCTGGTCGCGCTCGGCCAGAACGTCGCCACCATCGACAACAATAACGCCACCATGCTCGAATTGACCGAGCAGATCGCTACCCTGAAACTGCAGACCGGGGCCAGCGCACGCGAGATTGCCAACGCCAACCAGTTGGTCATGTTGACGCAGCGGATTGCCAAGAATGCGTCGGCACTGCTCGTCGGTGACGAAATCAACCCGGAAGTGGCTTTCCTGCTCGGCAAGGACACCAACGCCTTCCGCGATATTCAGGTGGGTTTGTCCAAGGCTGGTGGTGATGCCGACACGCGCAGCAAGCTCGAAGAACTGGAAAGTGCCTTCAAGGACTATCAGGGCGCCATTTCCAGCATTCTCGGCAACATGCAGCCGCTGGTCCTTTCCAAACAGGCCGGTTCGCGCATCTTCCGGGGTAGTGAGGATCTGCTGAAAGCCACCGACAATCTGGCACTGGCCTATCAGGAGGGGTCCGGCAACCGTGGCCTGTACATCGTTTTCCTCGTTCTGCTGACGGTGGCTGCCATCGCCACACTGGCCCTGCTCGCCAAGATCTACCTTGACGATACCGAGCGCCGCGCGCTGGCCGCAGAACAACAGCGCCAGGCCGACCAGACCAACCGCGACAACCAGGACGCCATTCTGCGCCTGATGAACGAACTGGGCGACTTGGCTGGCGGCGACCTGACAGTTACCGCAACCGTGAGCGAGAACATCACGGGGGCCATCGCCGACTCGATCAACTACACCATTGAAGAGCTGCGCGTGCTGGTCGGCCGGATCAACGACGCGGCAAACCGTGTGACAGCCGCCACCGAAATCGCCCGTTTGAACTCGGCCCAGCTGCTCGAGGCCGCCGAACGTCAATCGGCCGAGATCAAGGAAGCTGGCCAGTCCGCACTGGAAATGGCACGTTCGATGACGGAGGTGTCGGGCAACGCGACACAATCTGCCCAGGTTGCCCGTCAGTCGCTGATGGCCGCTGAAAAGGGTACGCAGGCCGTGGAGGATTCGATCAAGGGCATGAACGAAATCCGCAACCAGATCCAGGAAACCTCGAAGCGAATCAAGCGGCTCGGTGAAAGCTCGCAGGAGATCGGTGAAATCGTGGAACTGATTTCGGACATTACCGAACAGACCAACGTGCTGGCCTTGAACGCTGCCATCCAGGCGGCCTCGGCCGGTGATGCGGGGCGCGGCTTCACGGTGGTTGCCGAGGAGGTGCAGCGACTGGCCGAACGTTCAGCCGAAGCGACGAAGCAGATTGCGGCGATTGTGAAAACCATTCAGACCGATACGCAGGATGCGGTATCCGCCATGGAACAATCGACCCGTGGTGTGGTTGAAGGGGCCAAACTCTCCGACGCGGCCGGTCAGGCACTGTCCGAAATCGGTCAGGTGTCGCGCGATCTGGCCGACCTCATTCAGGATATTTCCAGCTCGACGCAAAGCCAGGCTGACTCGGCCAGCCAGGTTGCCAACCTGATGCAGGACATCCTGAACGTTACCGAACAAACTACGGCCGGTACGCAGCGTACCGCCGAGGCCGTCGATGAACTGACCGCGCTTGCTTCCGAACTGAAGGGTTCGGTCGCCGGCTTCAAGGTGGATTGACGAGCATCGATCGCGAGAGACTATGAACGCGGCAACTGAATTCGATTTGGGCCCCTTGACCTGGGTCAAGGGTGAGATTGACCTGGCGCTGGAACGGGCGGAAGAGGCTTTCGGCCAGTACCTCGCCGAAGCAGACGTCACCAAGCTCAAGTTCTGCCGCACCCATGTGCATCAGGTGCACGGGGCCCTGTCGATCGTTGGCCTGGACGGCATTACCCAGGTGACCGAGTCGTTGGAGAGCCTGCTCGAAGTGATCGAGGACGGCCGCAGGACAGCTGACGAACAGCCTGTGTCGGCGATTCGCCAGGCGATAACGGGTATTCGTGCTTATCTCGACGAGCTGATGGCCGGCGAGCCGAACCAGCCGCTGCGCCTGTTGCCGCTTTACCTCGGGCTGGCTCAGGCACGCGGTATTCCGACAGCACGGGCGAGCGACCTGTTCTTCCCTGATTTGTCGGTACGTCCGCCCAAGAGAGCGAACCCGGTTTCCAAGCTTGCGCCGGATGAACTGCATCGCTTGCTCAAGAACGAGCGCGCCCGCTATCAGAAAGGCCTGCTCTTCTGGCTGACCAAACCAGCTCAGGCGGAAACGGGACGCCAGCTGATGCTGGAGGCGCTGACCCATATCGAGGCCACCCAGGAAACCCAGGCCGCCCGTTCGTTCTGGTGGACTGCACTGGCTTTCATCGAATCCCTGAGGGATCCGGCGGTGAGTGCCGATGGTTCGGTTCGTCAGGTCAGCGCTCGTATCGATCAACAGATTCGCCGTTTGCTTGAAGGCTCGAACAGCCTGGCCGAACGCCTGATGCGCGAGGCCCTGTATCACGTCGCCCAGGCCAGCGCCGATGCGGGCGGGGTGGTTTCGCAGGTGCAGGCTAGTTTCGGCTTGCCGTCGCAACTGCCCAATCCGGAAGCGACGATCAGCGTGCAGCCTCAGGATGCAGTGTTGCGTCGCCTGCGCGAAGTGCTGACCAGCATCGAGGAGCAATGGAACCGTCTTTGCTCGTCTGGCAGTGTGGCAGCGTTGCCGGCATTCGCCGAGCAGGTCCGGGGAATGGCGGCGATGACCGAGGAAATCGGCCAAACCGACCTGAAGCGTCTGGGGCAGGGCATGGCTGCCATCGCCAACTGGCTGACCGAAGATGCCTCGCGTTTTTGCGACAACGTGGCCATGGAAGTGGCTACTGCCATCCTGCTGCTGCAGAACGCCCAGGAAAGCTTCAAGCGTCTCGGTACGGATTTCGCACAACAGGTCGACCACATGGTGGCTCGCCTGTATGCCTGCATTGCTGGCAAACCGGCCGCCGACGAAGCCGTTCCGCTGCTCGACGAAATGACCCGGCGGGCACAGGAAAGGCTGCTGATCAGCCAGGTTGCCCGTGAAATACAGAACAACCTGGCCCAGGTCGAGCAGGCGCTGGATGCCTTCTTCCGCGATCCGTCGACCGAACACGACCTGACTGTCCTCGATGGCCCGCTGAAGCAGACGGCGGGCGCCCTTGCCATGCTCGGCCATATGCCGGCGGCCGCCAGTGTCACGGACTGCACCGAGCAGATCCATCGCCTGATTCAGCCTGGTGTGACGCCTGCGCCGGAGTCGTTCGAGCAGATCGCCCATCAACTGTCGACCCTCGGTTTCTTTGTCGATGCATTGCCTAGTGGCGAGTCGGATTTCGACGCGTTTGTCGCCCGGCTGCAGGGAAAGACAAGCGAGGCAGCAGAGGATGAGGAGTCCATTGCCGCACCGGAGGCGACCGCCAGTGTCGAGTCGGAACTGGCTCGTCAAACACGTGACACCCAGGCCCTGGTCGAGGCCCTGAAAGAGGCACCGCAGGACGAGCGCCTGCAGGAAGAACTCAAGCAGAATCTCAAGGCCATCCAGCAGGATGCCGATCTGGTGGCCAACCACGCCTTGGGTGAAAGCGCCAAGGCGGCGCTGGAGGCCCTGAAGTCCGGTGATCTGGGAAGCGGCCAGGTGGATGCCGCATTGGCGGCATTGACGCCGCAGGCCCCGGAAGTTCTTCTGCCGTCGGCGGAAACACAACAGTTGGCGGAATCGACGCACGAAGAAATCGACGCCGAGTTGCTGTCGATCTTCCTGGAAGAGGCGCACGAGGTCCTGCAAACAATGGGCGACCAGAGGGCCTTGCTGGTGGCCGATCCGCACAATACCGAGGCCCTCACCACCATTCGCCGCAATACCCATACGCTGAAGGGCAGTGGGCGCATGGTCGGCCTGAACGAGCTTGGCGAAGCGGCCTGGGAACTGGAGCAGACACTCAATCTCTGGTTGCGCCAGGACCAGTGGGCAACGCCGGAACTGATGCAGTTGATCGAGGATGAGCACACGCTGTTCTCGACCTGGGTGCATCATCTGGAAAGCGGTCAGGGGCATGCCCCCGATCCGTCTGCCCTGGTTGCGCTGGCGGGCCGTTTGCGTGGCGTCGAGCCACTGGCCGTACCGCTTGCCGCAAACGTAGAGCCGCTTCCCGTTATGGAGCCGCCAGTCGAACCGGTCATCGAAGAGATCGCGGCAACGGAAGCCATTTCCTTTGAGCCAATCGAACTCGAGATCACGCCTCCGGCGGCCGTCGAGGTACCTGAGCCGGTACCGTCGATTGATGATTTCGAGCTGTCCTTCCCGGAAGAATTCCCGGCGCAGTTGGAAGAGGCCGCTGTCGAGCCGCTGGCCTCCGTTCCGGAAGAAGTGGCGATCCCGTTCGTCGAGCCGTCTGAACAGCCGGCCGGCGAGACTGTCGAGAGCGAGTTGCCGGCGAGCGTGACGGCCTCGCCGACGCTGTACGATATTTTCCGCGAAGAGGCGCGTGGCCACCTGCAGACCCTGGTCGAAAGCTATGGTGTGCTGGAAGCGGACCCCTCGGGGCCCACCACTTTTGCCATGACGCGCGCCGCCCATACCTTGGCCGGCATTGCGGCAACGGTCGGCCTGATGCCGATACACCATCTGGCGCTTGCGCTTGAACATGCGCTGCTGCGCCGCGATGGGGCCGCCCATCCGGCCAGCATCGAAGGCCTGGAAACCGTGCGTCAGAGCATCATCACGCTCGAAGACATGTTCGAAAGCCTGGGCCGCCAGGAGGCCCCGGTCGAGCAGCCGCAACTCATTTCAGCACTGGACGATATCTACTATCCGGCGCCCGTCCCCGAAGAGCTTGCCGAGCCGGTCAGCGCCGAGATCATTCAATTGCCCGGTGCGCTGAGCAGTACGCCGGAGGCGGAATCCCCAGTCGAGCCAGCGGCACCGGTGCTCCAGGCAGCAGCCCTGCCGCAGCTGAACGATGAACTCGACGAACAGTTGTTGCCAATCTTCCTGGAGGAAGCGGTCGATCTCACCCGGGATATGACCAACCAGCTCCGTGCCTGGCGTGCAGATCCGGCCAGCGGTACGGCCTCGCATGCCATTGCCCGCCTGCTCCACACCTTCAAGGGCAGTGCCCGAATGGCGGGGGCGATGAACCTGGGCGAAGCCACGCACATGCTGGAGGCCCGCGTCGAGGAGGGCATGCGGGCCGGCCCGGCGTCTTCTGCGTTCATTGATGAAATCGAGTCCGGTTGCGACATGCTGGCGCAGGCTGTCGAGCGTTTGCGTGAGGGGCCGCCGGAGCCGCTCGCGGTCGAGGTGTCGCCAGGCGGTGAAGCCTTTGCCCCGGTGGCTATCGCCCCGGCCTTGGCGACGGCCACTGGCGAGGCTGAAGCGGAGACCGATGCAGCAGGCCAGCGTGCCACATTGCGGGTACGTGCCGACCTGGTCGACCGCCTGGTTAACGAGGCCGGTGAATTGTCTATCGCCCGGGCCCGAATCGAAGGCGAAATGCGTAGCCTCAAGGGCTCGTTGCTCGAATTGACGGAAAACGTGATTCGTCTGCGCCGCCAGTTGCGCGAAATCGAAATCCAGGCTGAAACCCAGATTCAGGCCAAGGTGGCGCACACCCCCGGCGGCGAGGTGGACTTCGACCCGCTGGAACTGGACCGCTTTACCCGCTTCCAGGAATTGACCCGTTTCATGGCCGAGTCGGTCAACGACGTGGCGACGGTCCAGCAGAACCTGTTGAAAAACCTGGACGACGCCAATGCGGCGATTCTTGCCCAGTCGCGCCTGAACCGCAGCCTGCAGCAGGAACTGATGGGCGTGCGCATGCTGCCCTTCGCCAGCCAGACCGAACGCCTGTTCCGGATCGTTCGCCAGACGGCCAAGGAGATGGGCAAGCGTGCCAACCTCGACATCATTGGCGGCCAGGTCGATATCGACCGTTCGGTGCTCGACAAGATGCTGGCGCCGATCGAGCACATGTTGCGCAATGCCGTTGCCCACGGTATCGAGGATCGCGACTACCGCGTTGCGGTGGGCAAGCCGGAAGTCGGCGAAATCACTGTCAAGCTGGTTCAGGAAGGCAACGAAATCATCCTGTCCATGTCGGATGACGGCAAAGGCCTGGACAAGGAACGTATCCGGGCCCGTGCCGAGGCCATGGGCCTGTTGCAGCCAGGGCAAGCGGCTGACGATGCGACGCTCTACGACTTCATCTTCCAGCCTGGTTTCTCGACAGCGACCGAGCTGACGCAACTGGCCGGCCGTGGTGTCGGCATGGACGTGGTGAAGACCGAGGTCAGTGAACTGGGCGGCCGTATCGAAATCGTTTCCGAGGCTGGCAAGGGAACGACCTTCCGCCTCTACCTGCCGCTGACCCTGGCGGTCACGCAGACCTTGCTCGTCCGCGTCGGCAATGCCCTGTATGCCATCCCGTCGACCATGATCGAACAGGTCATGGAAATGAAGGAAAAGGCGCTGACTGCCATGCGGGAGCAAGGCGAGGTCGAGTGGCAGGGCAATCGCTACCCCTTCCACTTCCTGCCGCACCTGCTCGGCGATGCCGAGGCGATGCCCGAGGCCCATCGCCAATACTGGGTTTTGTTGCTGCGCTCCGGCTCGCAACGGGTTGCCGTGCTGGTCGATGAGCTGAAGGGCAACCAGGAAGTCGTTGTCAAGAACATCGGGGCCCAGATGGCACGGGTGGTCGGTATTGCCGGGGCAACCGTGCTCGGCGATGGCAAGGTCGTGTTGATCCTCAATCCGGTCGCACTGGCCAGCCGGACGCCGGTCGCCACTGTTCAGTCGGCCATCCCGGTGGTGCCGGAACCAGCAGCGACGGCAGTCGAAAGCCTGCCGACGGTGATGGTGGTCGACGACTCGCTGACCGTGCGCAAGATCACCAGCCGCCTGTTGATGCGTGAGGGCTACCAGGTCGTTCTGGCCAAGGATGGCGTCGATGCGCTGGAACAGTTGATCGAGGTGATGCCGGACGTGATCCTGTCCGATATCGAAATGCCGCGCATGGATGGCTTCGACCTCGTGCGCAATATCCGCGCCGATGAGCGCCTGCGCAGCCTGCCGGTCATCATGATCACCTCGCGGACAGCCGACAAGCATCGCAATTACGCGCTGGAAATCGGGGCCAATCATTACCTCGGCAAACCCTACGACGAAGTGGAGTTGCTCGATCTGGTCGCCGGATACACCCGGGCCAGGCGCCAGCACTAACCTGGACCTGCCCGGCCATGATGATTCCCGCTGCGGCGGGAATCGTCGTTTACGCCCGCCTATCCTGTTTTCTTGACCACCGCGTAGCGCGCCAGTGTTTCTGCGCGGGCCTCGGCATGATCGACAATCGGCCCCGGATAGTGACGGCCGATGATGACGCCGAGCGCTTCCTGCTCGATGCGCCCCATCAGCCAGGGAGCATGGATGTATTTGTTCGGCACGGCGGCCAGTTCCGGTACGTAGCGCCGGATGAACTTGCCTTCTGGGTCGAATTTTTCCGACTGGGTGACCGGGTTGAAGATGCGGAAATAAGGCTGCGCGTCGCAACCGCTGGACGATGCCCACTGCCAGCCGCCATTGTTGGCCGACAGGTCGAAGTCGTTGAGTTCCCAGGCAAAGTAGCGCTCGCCGAGGCGCCAGTCGAGGCCGAGATCCTTGGTCAGGAAGGAGGCGACGACCATGCGCAGCCGGTTGTGCATCCAGCCGCTATGGTTGAGCTGGCGCATCGCCGCATCGACCAGCGGATAGCCGGTGCGCCCTTCCTGCCAGGCGGCGAGCCAATCAGGCCGCTCGGCCCAGCGGATCGCATCGTATTCCGGCTTGAAGGCATGGCTGACGACCCGCGGGAAGTGGTCGAGGATCATGAAATAGAAATCGCGCCAGATCAGCTCGTTGAGCCAGGTCGTCGACTCCTCGGCGATGGCGCTGCGTATCAGTTCGCGTATCGAGATGGTGCCGAAACGCAAATGAACGGACAGGTAGGAGACACCCTTGATGGCGGGAAAGTCGCGCAGGGCGCCATAGCGTGCCATGCGCCTGTTGCGGAATTCTTCCCACAGCGCCCGGGCGCCCGACATCCCGGGGCGGATACCCAGTTGCTCCAGGTCGGTCGGTGCGAAGCCGATCTGGTCGAGACGGGGTACCGCCGCTGAGGCACAGGGCGCCAGCTTGCCGCGCCATGACCATTCGGCGTAGTCGGCGCTGGTCAGGCGTTTCAGCCAGGCATTCTTGTACGGGGTGAAGACGGAAAACGGTCGCCCGGCCTGGGTCAGCACGTCATCGCCATCGAAGATTGCCTGATCCTTGTGGGTGTGGAAGGCGATGCCCAGCACCTGCAGCTTCTCGGCCACGGCGGCATCGCGGGCCTTGGCGGCCGGCTCGTAATCGCGGTTGGCGTAAACGCTGGCAACGCCGAGTTCGCGGGCGAGGTTGGGAATTTCCTCGCTGGCCCGGCCATGACGGACGATCAGGCCGCCGCCC
>RRZU013620816.1_pt1 | contig 15295 bp, 4 predicted proteins | sample 2165561 | NCBI WGS metagenome assembly RRZU01 (sample SAMN10456909, study PRJNA506462) | wastewater metagenome | isolation source: wastewater sludge | place: USA: Moscow, Idaho
CCCACATCCCCATTGGCAACCGTTTGCGGGGAATCGTCCATTCCCTGGTCCACGGCCGCCACCAGCAGTGCATCCGTATGATTAAAACCGGCAGACCGAAGTAAAACATAAGTCATCAGAAAATGTGTGTCTTCCTCATAAGCGTAAGCCTTGCCGGGGCATAGTTGCATGGCAAACAGACATACAAAGAAGAGGACAAACCCGCGGGGGCATTCAATCATCAGTCTTTTCATAAAGCGCTGTTTAAAAGATGAATAGTCGGGCTGGATTGATGGCGTGGATTTCAGTTTTTGCAAAATCGTTTTACCGGAAAGTCTGTATAAGGTAACGCGACAAGCAGTAAGTTGAAGAAAGGTAAAGTAAAATCATCCTTTGATCAATATTATTTTCAACACCATTATACGTGGGTTAATAGAAAGAGATGTTACAATTCCGGGTCAGGAAAATGGCTTGTATATGCCTGCCAGTTAATTCATGAAAAGATCCACCTGTTTTGATGACCATCATCATGGCCGATGAGATTCATCATTGTTATCCGTTAGGGTGTATGGTTACCTTCCAAAAAATATAATGACATGATTAAGATAATGTACAGTTGGTTACTTATGGCGTTGTTTGCGTGGCCCGAATATGCGCAATCACAGATCATTAATCCTCAAAAAGTGCTGGAAAGAAAAGTAAATAACAAGATCAACAGGGCCATTAATAAAAAGGCCGGCCAGGTGGTTGACAGTGCATTTAAACCGGTGGAGGCAACCAACCAGAACCCCGAAAAAGGCAAGAACCCCGCTGATCCTGATATCAAGCAGGCAGCAACCAGGGCGGATACCAGTCAGCCGGGTTTGCAGGTATTTTCAAAATATGATTTTGTACCGGGTGAAAAAGTGATATTCTTTGATGATTTCAGCCAGGATGCAGTGGGTGATTTTCCTGCCGCCTGGAATACAAATGGCACGGCTGAAGTGGTGAACACCAACATTTTCCCGGGGAAATGGATGAAATATGTCATGCGGGAATGTGTATGGACAGATAACCTGCTGCCACTTCCGGATAACTATACCATCGAGTTTGACATTATTCCGCAGGGTGGACTGGAGGGAGACAGAATGTCGGGTTGGGAAATGAGGTTGATGCAGGCAAAAAATGCAAAAGCGTGGGATCATGGTTCTGCACCGGGTAATGGTGGATTCAAATTCGAGGTGGAATACTTTGGTCGCCCTGGTTACAGCACCTGGTTTTACGGAGATGAATGCACTCCTGCAAAACTAAGCGGCTATATCGGAGAAGAGAACCTGAAGCAAAAGATCAACCAAAAATATCACATGGCCATATGGGTTCAGAAAACAAGGATCAGGCTATACCAGGATCAAAATAAGATCATTGACTTACCCAGGGCCTTTCCAGCGGGATGTGTCAAGCCTGACCGGCTCAGGTTTGAAAATGGGGCAGCTATGATCAGCAATGTAAGGATTGCTGTGGGCGCTCCCGATATGCGGAATAAACTCATAACAGAAGGCAAACTGGTAAGTTATGGAATCTACTTTGATGTGAACAAAGATGTGGTGAAACCCGAATCTTATGGTACACTGAAAAGCATTGCCGATGTACTTACAGAGAATGCCGGTGTAAAAGTTAAGATCGTTGGGCATACCGATGCCGATGGCGATAATGCGGCCAATTTGGATTTATCTAAACGGCGTGCCGCCGCAGTAAAAAAAGAGTTGGTCAATACTTTCGGTATTGATGCGGCAAGATTAGAAACGGATGGCAAAGGCGAAACCCAGCCCGTGGCAGGCAATGATACGCCATCCAGCAAAGCCCTGAACCGACGGGTTGAGTTTATTAAAATGTAGTTTCATTAAAAACAGGCAGTGGGAATCAACACTGCCTGTTTTTTTTATTCGTGAAAATCACTTATTTACCGGAGAAGTATTGCGCCCTTATTAATCCAAGGAATTTTTATGTGCAAGTGAAAACTTCCGAAAGGAGGGGAATTTCAATACTGAATATTTTTATTTTAATACTACAGAGCCTTTGTATAATGCCAGGTTTAATCATATATCTATTTACGCGTTGTGCTATTGAAAATCCTACGAATTCTGAGGTGTTCATGATCAAGAAGCCTACATTGAAATTACTGTAGAACATAAGCTTGATCAGGATTTTCCCGGCAATGGCCGTAATTTTCCAGCGCCACTTTTTTGGTTCTTTTTTGAAGAAGCAAAAAAGAAAAACATCTTCATGAATATCGTTGGATTAGTAAATACAGTCAGAAAAAGAATTTTTCGAAGATTGGTTGCATGCATATGCAGAAGCAATAACCATTATTTCTGCTACAATAAACAGCAAGGGTATAGAGTATAAAAATCTTTTCAATTCCGGACGTTTAATTGATGTATATCAACTTCCGCTCATCTTCCACATGTTAACTTTGCTTCAAATCATACAATATGGAACTCGGTATCAGTATGTTTGGCGATAATCATTTTGACGCTGAAGGAAAAGCGCAGCCTACGGGTCGTCGTTTGCGGGAATTGATCGAAGAGATCAAACTCATGGATGAACTGGGTCTCGATTTCTTTGGCATTGGCGAACATCACCGTCCCGATTATGCCGTATCGGTTCCCGAGATCGTACTGGCTGCGGCTTCTACCGTTACCAGTACTATCAAACTGGGCAGCGCCGTCACGGTATTGAGTTCCGCTGATCCCGTCAGGGTGTACCAGTCATTTGCCACGATCGACCAGATCAGCCAGGGACGTGCCGAGATCATCGCCGGCAGGGGCAGTTTCATCGAATCATTCCCTCTGTATGGTTACGACCTGAAAGATTATGATGCCCTGTTTGAAGAAAAACTCGACCTGCTGGTTCAGATCAATGAAAATGATCCCATTACATGGAAAGGAACTTTCCGTGCGCCGTTGAATAAACAATCAATATTGCCGAGAGCGGTCAATGACCATTTGAATATTTGGGTAGCTGTTGGCGGAACGCCGGAATCGGTGGTAAGGGCAGCAAAATGCGGACTGCCTGTGATCTTCGCCATCATCGGTGGCAACCCGGCACAGTTTGTTCCCTTGTTTGAATACTATAAAAAACTGTTCACGCATTTCAAGCACGACGTAAACACTATGCAAACCGGTGTACATATGCACTGTTTTTTTGGAGATGATAGTACCGCGGTGGCCAATTCCTATTACCCTTTGTACGCAGCGCAGATGAACCGTGTGGGAAGTACCAGGGGATGGCCGCCATATCAGCGCCAGCAATTTGATATGGGTCGCGGAAAAGACGGGGCATTGATCATTGGTGATGCAACAGAAGCAGTTGATAAGATTCTATACATACAGGAGATGTTCGGGTTGACCCGTTTTTCAGCCCATATGGATGTGGGCGGGCCAACGCATAAAGACCTGATGAAATCCATTGAAATTTTTGGAACAAAAGTGGCACCTAAAGTACGGGAAGCATTGGCCAAATGATCTCCGCCCCGGAGTGATCCATCTTCGCCCCGTAGCTTAGTACCTTCGCCTCGGAGTGTGCCCCACGACCCAAAATCAACCAATTGAAAAAGTGGTTTTAATACCATCCGGTGGCATTGACCATCCGTTACAACCTGTTTCGGTAACCTGGCAGAACAACGTATAAATATAAAACATCCGCGTTGGCGAATCCTGGTATTGATTAAAAAATCACCAAATAACTATAAAATCGCTGTTTTCAATGCAAGCCATCAGCTAGCGGTTGCATTGTTTGTTTTGCCGATGACCGACATACGATCCCCATTATTTCTTAAGGGCCAGACTGCATTATGTATCTTCATCATATCTTGATCACTTATGGAATGATATTTGTGAAGAAGTGTTCTGTTCGTCAACGATTTATGTTTCTATGAACTCCTGAAACGGTTGCCAGGCAAGGATTTACCGGTTACAGGATTTTGGAACCTGTGTATATTTTAATATATTTATACTTTAGTTGACGTACTTCTGAAGCCAGGCTAACTGCGATCCATGGATTTTCCTGCCTGTCTTGCTTTAACTCCTATCCTGTAAAAGACCGTAATAATCAGCCTTATTATTATGGTGACCTTTATGAAACGTAAACAAGCGGGTATCCGAATTGTCAGCACTTTCCTGTTATTCTTTTCCTTACTGACATTATCTTCTATCAGTTCCCAGGGTAATCCCGGGTTACCTGATGCACCTCCATCAGTAATAGTTCCGGCCGGTCCGGTTACTTTTTGCAGCGGCGGAAACCTGTCGGTTAGCGGGGCTCCGGGAGGGTCTACGTATCAATGGTTGCAGGGTACTACCAATATTTCCGGCGCCACCGGCAGCTCGTATTTTGTAACGGCCAGCGGCACCTATACCTGTATTGTGATCACCGGTGCGGTGAGGGATACGCTAACGGCTGTTGTGGTAACGGTCAATAGTATATCTCTCACAGCGGCATCCACCAGCGTATGTAATGGGTCATCCACCACACTAACAGCCAGTGGCATTACAACCGGCACCTATAACTGGATCAACCCGGCCAGCGGCAGCGGCGCAACCGCCATCGTTACACCCAGCGGTGCGTCAACCACGTATAGTGTGGCAGGTGTTGTCAATGGATGTACCGATACGGCAACGGTAACCGTTTCGGTGAAACCCAAACCGAATGCTGCATTCAACTATAGCCCCAGTTCCGGTTGCCCCCGCAGGAGGAGGAAGATACAGTTCAACAATACATCAAGCCCCAATGGCAGCGGCGCACTGAGTTACCAATGGAATTTTGGTGATCCTAATTCGGGCTCCAATAATACATCCACCAGCCAGAACCCCGACCATAGTTTTGTGGGCAGTGGCTTCGGAACCAGTGGCACATTTACGGTGACCATGATTGCTACCGCAGCCAACGGTTGCAGCGATACGGCACAACAAATCATCAGTATCGGTACATTTCCCGATGCCACGTTATCAAGTTCAGCCAGCGTAACCACATTCAACGGGGAGCCGTTCTTTTCCATCTGTACCTCCGACCCCAGTTCGTCCATTGATTTCTTTAATACTTCCACTACCACCGCTACCAATACAAACTACCAGATCATCTGGGGTGATGCAACGCCAAACTATTCCGACCCCACTTTTTCAGTACCTGTTTCTCATTCTTACAGTGCCGGAACCTACGTGCTGACGTTCATCGTTTCAGCGGGTTCATGTAATGATACCACCGATTATAATGTTTTTGTGGGAAGTAATCCGGTGGTGGGCCTGGGCAACCCGGGAGGTACCGGGATCTGTACCGGTAATGCCCTTACGTTTCCGATCTCTTATGTGAATGCTTCCGGCGTAACAAACACACCCGGTACCATCTATACCATTACATTCAACGACGGATCTGCCCCGGTGGTATTTACCCATCCGGCAACGGGTTTACCCCAGGCGAACATCACGCATGTGTTTGATTCCACCAGTTGCGGCACCGTCAGTTCAAATGGTACCATCAATTATAATAACTCCTTTTCCGCTTCCATCAGCGCCTCCAATCCATGTCAGTCGTCATCAGCCGGTGTTGTGCCCATTTATGTTTCACAAAGACCTGATGCGGATTTTACCGTAAATCCCGGAGATACGGTTTGCCAGAACAGTACGGTGACCTTTACCAATACCAGCAATATGGGCAATACGGTATCGTCTGGTCAACCCCTGGGCAATTGCACTATGGGGAAATTCGTCTGGAAGATCACTCCCGCAACAGGATGGACGCTGGTGTCTGGCACACTGGGTAACGACTTTAATACGAACAACCCCAATCCCTGGATATCAGGAACCAGTCCGCTGCAAATTTCGTTTAACACGCCCGGAACCTACAGGATCAAGATCAAAGTGGGGGGAAATACCACCTGCGGTATCGATAGCCTGGAGAGGGTCATTTGTGTGACGGAAATACCCACAGCCGCATTTACTTTGGATAACCAAACCGGTTGCGCACCCCTGAGGGTGAATGCAAGCGGCAGTACCAATGCGGCTACCTGTGGACAGAATGCATATCAGTGGACGGTAACCTATGCGGCCACCAATGGCTGCCAGCCGGCCACATCAAACTATACCTATGTCGACGGCACCAATGCCAACTCACAAAACCCGCATTTCAATTTCATCAACCCGGGGGTATATACCATTCAATTGCAGACGATCGCCCCGGCGGCCAGCTGTTCTTCCACCGTAGTTACGCAACAGGTAACTGTGAAAGGAAAACCGGTATTGACACTGGGAGGCATACCAACCGACATATGCCAGGGCCAGTCGATCAACCCTTCGGTTACGGCTACCTGTTATATTGACGCCGCAACGACCTATAGCTGGACCTTCCCCAGCGGAAGCCCGGCAAGTTCCGGTAACCAGGCGCCGGGAACAATAACCTATTCAACCACAGGAACGTTCAACATCGGCCTGGCCGTTACGAACGAATGCGGCGTTACCAATGCGTCGGCAACCATACCTGTCAATCCAACACCTGTGATCAGCGGGCCTGCCAATGTTTGTGTGGGTTCAACCATTACACTGGCCGGTTCCGGCACTGCGGCTACCGGTAACCCATGGACTAGCTCAAACACTTCAATAGCCACCGTCAGCTCTACCGGTGTGGTAACGGGAATCAGTCAGGGTACAGTAACCATTACATTTACGAACAGCAGTAATTGCACCGATGATGCCACGGTTACGGTAAATGCCCTTCCCGTCATTACCGGACCTTCGGTTGTTTGTGTGGGTACCAGCATTACGTTAACCGGTTCCGCATCACCTTCGGCAACAACGCCCTGGACTTCTTCCAATACAGGGGTGGCCACGATAAGCAATACCGGCGTGGTAACCGGCGTGTCTTCAGGAACCACAACCATTACCTATACCAACAGTAACGGTTGTATCAGAACAACAACGGTCTCCGTCAGCGCCATTCCCGTCATCAACGGATCCCTTATCAATCCAACAGCCTGCGCCACCAATACGGGAAGTATCACCATCACCGGGCTTATACCTAACACTACCGGATATACGCTGAGTTATTCTTATGGCGGTACACCGCAGGCGCCCATCAACTTTAACACCGGCGCAGGGGTTACCACATATACCATACCTAACCTGCCGAGCGGGTCGTATACCAACATCATTGTCACGTTGAACGGTTGCCCGTCCAATGCCCTGAGTTTTTCCCTGGTAGACCCGTCTGCTCCGCCGGCACCGGTATTAGCGGCGAGTACGCCCATTTGCAGCGGACAAACCCTGTCGCTCAGCGTCAGCTCACCGGTGGCCGGTACAACGTATACCTGGTCGGGCCCCAACAGTTATTCGGGAACAGGAATCAGCATCAGCATACCTAATGCAACCACCGCAGCCGGCGGCAACTACCTGGTAACTGCAACCTTATCCGGCTGTACTTCACCTGCAACCACCGTTACGGCTACGGTCAACCCTACACCGGCGGCCCCGGTGGCCACTTCACCGGTTAATTTTTGCCAGAACGCCACCGCCACGGCCCTGACGGCCATCGCGGCGATCAATAATACGCTGTACTGGTATACCGTGCCCAATGGCGGAACCGGCAGCACCACGGCGCCAACACCACCTACAACAACCGTTGGCACTACCTTATATTACGTAAGCCAGCAGACAGCGCAAAACTGCGAGGGGCCAAGGACGCCCATCAGTGTGGTGATCAATCCGACTCCTGCCATCAGCAGCCAAACAGCCACGATCTGCAGCGGACAGGCATTTTCGGTTGCACCATCCGGCGCAGGAGTTCCGGCGGGCACTACATATACCTGGACGGCGCCGATCATCGCCCCGGCCGGAGCGGTGACTAACGGAAGCGCACAACCGACATCTCAAACCGTCATCAGCCAGGTTCTTATCAATACCACAAACGCGCCCGCCACCGCCACATATACCATAACGGCCACAGTGGGCACCTGCAGCAGTACATTCACCGTTACAGTAACGGTGAACCCCAATCCGGTGGTAAATGTCAACGGGGGTACGATCTGTAATGGACAATCGACCACGCTGACGGCCACCGGCGCCGACACCTATACCTGGAACCCCGTCACCGGCCTGAATGCCGGAACCGGAAATACGGTAACAGCAAACCCGACAAGCAGCACAACCTATACGGTTATAGGAACCATCACAGCCACCGGATGTAAGGATACGGTTACAAGTACCGTTACGGTCAATCAACTGCCTTTGGCGCCCGGCGTGGCTGATGTTACTTATTGTGAGGGAGACAATGCAACGCCATTGACAGCTACCGCATCAGCAGGCCATACACTGAACTGGTATAACAGTGCTAACGTTTTGCTGCCTGGCCCGCCGACACCATCCACGGCCGCTCCGGGCACAACAACTTATTTTGTCAGCCAGACGAACACATCCACCACCTGCGAAGGACCCAAAGCCACGATCCTTGTTACGGTTAAACCTAAGATCACGGTGAGCCCGCAGGTTGATACCATTTGCAGCAGCCAGACATTTACCGTAACCCCAACAGGTGCCGGCATTCCGGCAGGCACTACATACAGTTGGTCTGCTCCAGTTGTAACCGGCGGCCTTACCGGGGGTGCAGCAGGAACCAATGCAAGCAACATCAGCGGAACACTTAGTAACCCGACGGCACAGATACAGACGGCCACCTATACCGTTACGCCTACGGCCAACAATTGCCCGGGTAATAATTTTACAGTAACCATTTATGTTAACCCTGCACCGCAGGTGACGTTTAGCCCCGGTAACCAATCGATCTGTTCCGGGCAGAACAGTAATACCGTCACCATCAGTTCCACCACAACTGGCGTCAATATCCCCTGGGTATCTCAATCCCCTGCGGGAATCACGGGTGCTACGGCCAGCGGCAACAATACGATACCGGTTCAGACCTTAACGAATAATACGGCCTCGCCTTTAACGGTAACCTACGCGGCGGTGGCCATCACATCAGGCTCAAACGGTTGCCCGGGCGACACTTCGAGATATTTGATCACGGTCAATCCAAAACCAGTTGTTTCGGCGCAAAGCACCAGCGTGTGCAGCCACGACCCGGTGAGGTTTGTACCAGTGAATAACCCGCCCGTTACCATCATTCCAACGGGTACAACCTATACCTGGACGTTCACAGACAACCCGAACGTGACCGGCGAAACCGCGCAGGCTACAGCAACAGACACCGTCCGGCAGACACTGGTGAACCTGACGAATATCCCGCAGAATGTCATTTATACCGTAACGCCCACATCGGGCGCACAGGGCAATTGCCCCGGACAGCCTTTTAACGTCAGCATTACCATTAATCCCCTGGCAGCCGTCAGTAACAATCCACTCAACCAGAGCGTTTGTAATGGCGGTACGAGCACTGCCGTCAACTGGACGTCTGCCACTGCCGGTGCTTCTTATAGCTGGACGGTCGTTTCCTCCGGTAGTGTAACAGGCTTTCTGCCTGCAGGGTCTGGTGCCACATTGGGCGCCATGACACTGACAAATAACGGTATCGCACAAGATTCGGTGGTCTATGCCGTTTCCTCCACGGCCAGCGCCTGCGCCGCCCCGGCAACGAATTATACCATCTATGTGAACCCAGATGCCAGAGCGGCTTTCAGTTTCCCACAGGATACTGCCTGCTGGCCTTACCCCATCAACATCAGCAACACATCACCCTTATCTCCCGGAAACCCGAACATACCCAATGGTTCGTATAACTGGTATTCCATCAATGCGGCAGGCGTTTCCACGTTGCTCGGAACAGGCAGCACTTTCCCGGGTTATACCATTGCCAACCCGAGCGATTCGATCAAAATTAAAATGGTGGCCATCAGTGCATTTGGTTGCAGGAACGATAGCGTGACCCATACATTTTTTACCAAACCTCAGCCACAGGCCTTGTTCAGCTTATCTAACCACGACAGTTGCGGGCCACTCGTTGTTTCTTTTACCAACCAGACAAACCTTATTGACACATTCAGTTATCATTGGGATTTTGGTAACGGACAGACATCAACCCTGCAAAACCCGGCGCCGGTTACGTTCCTGAGCAGCCCACTCTTTGTTGATACAACCTATTATATAACCCTGCAGGCTTTTAATGAATGCGATACATCGGTACACCTCGACAGCGTTATTGTGAGGGCCAACCCTAAAGCGCGGTTTTCGGTTTCTTCCACTTCAGGATGTTCGCCGTTTACGATACAGATCAACAACACTTCGCTGGGTAATGCTTATGAATATTACTGGGATTTTGGCAACGGTGATACGGATACCACATTCACCACAGGTACTTTCAGTTATACTTATTATACCAATGTAGTAGATACATTCAACCTGATGTTGATAGCGCAGAACCAGTGCGGAAGGGATACCCTTGTGATTGATATCAGGGTTGCACCGAATATCATCCGCCCGGGAATTACCATTGGTTCATCTGGCTTGTTCGGGTGCGTATCTCACCTGGCAACCTTTGTCAACTCCACAACCGGCGCCACCAGTTTTACCTGGGATTTTGGTGATGGTTCGCCTCTCGTGACCACCAATGTTAGTCAGGTCAATGTGCCGCACCTGTACACCACGCCTGGAGTATTTACGGTGACCATCAACATGACCAACGGTTGCAGTGACTCACTAGTAACCAGGGAGATAACCGTTTATCCAAGACCTGATGCCCTGTTCAACCCATCGCAGAATATCTATTGCCAGGGAGATACGGTCAGGGTGATCAACAACTCAACAGATGCCAACAGTTACCAATGGGATTTTGGCGACGGGTTCATTACATCCGGATTCCAGCCCGGGCATGTATATGCAGCTCCGGGAACATATACGATCCTGCTTACAGCCGAAAGAACGAATCCGGGCGGTGTGGTATGTTCCGATACCATCAGCCGAAGTGTTACGATCCTGTCTAAGCCCGACTCAACGATCCTTGCAAATATCAGCGGGCTGAATTGTACGCCTTATACCATTAATGCCAGTGCGCCGGGTTGGACCAATGAAACGATCAACTGGTATGTTTACGATACCACGCTGCCGGTTTATCCGGTGATCATCAGCGGACCATCAATGACGTATACCTTCAACAACGAGGGAACATTCGAGGTTCATATGGTCATAGAAAATGCGGCAGGTTGCCGAGACAGCTCCAGGCGTGTTTTCAGGGTGTATAAAAACCCGGTGGCCGGCTTCACTCCGCTGAACCTGGTATCCTGCAACCTCGATACCACCATCTCTTATGTGAATACGTCTTACGCAAATGCGTATACGCCATTAACGTATCAGTGGTATGTGGATGGCACGCTGCAGGCTACATCGGGCAATTTCACCCATCAATACCTCACGCCGGCCAGCACCCCATTGCCCAGAACGTATACAACCTCACTGATCGCCACAAATTCCGTGGGATGCCGCGATACGGCACAGGGTACGCTTCAGATCAACCCGCTCCCGAAATCTATATTCAACATCACTAATCCGAATGACTGTATCCCGTTTGTGGCAAATATTACCAACACCTCAACGTATACGGATAACTACGCTTGGTATTTAAATGGCGTTCAGGTAAGCACGGACCCGAACCCGGTGATCAATATCACGCAGGCCAATACCAATTATACCATCATGCTGATTGCGACGAACAGTTATGGATGCAGGCCGGATACCAGTTCGGTCAGTTTCCGTTCGCGTGTGATGCCCATTGCCAGGTTCAGGCTTAACGATACACTGGGTTGCAGCAGCCAACTGAATATTGTGACCACGAACCAAAGCCAGAACGCAACGTCCTATTCCTGGGATTGGGGCGATGCATCACCCAACAGTAACCTGCCTAACCCGACACATTTGTATACGGCACTCGGCACCTACCGCATAACACTGACGGCGAGTGACGGTACCTGCCAGGATACAACAAGCAAAGTGGTGGTAGTGGCCCAAAAGCCGATCGTTGACTTCAGCGCCGATAACCCGCGCACCTGCGATACGGCTGCGGTTCACTTCACTAACCTGACGACATTTGCCGACAGTTATCAGTGGATATTCAGCAATGGACAGACCAGTACGGAAATTTCACCAACGGTCATCTTCCCGCCAAGTAACTCATTGTACACGGTACAGCTGATCGCCTACAATACGATCGGATGTAAGGATTCGCTGACGAAGGCAAATTATATCCGTTCCATCATACCTCCGGCGGCCGACTTCAGTATCGAACCCTCGGCAACGATCAGCATACCCAATTACACATTCTCGTTTGTCAATATTACTGCCAACAGCGCTTTGTATAAATATGCCTGGTTCCTGGGCGATGGCGGTTTCAGGAATACCAGGGATGTGCTGAATTACCAGTACGCGGATACGGGAAGTTATCCTGTTAAGCTGATCGTATTGGATACCAGCACCAACTGCCTCGATACGGTCATTAAAATTGCCCGCATCGAAGGATATCCCGGTTTCCTCTACGTGCCCAATGCATTCTACCCGAACAGCATACAGAACCAGTTCCGTTCTTTCAAGCCGCTCGGCAAAGGGCTTGCGGAGTATGAACTGCAGATATTTGACAGCTGGGGCAAATTGCTCTTCCGCACCACCCGCCTCGATGCCGGCGGTTCTCCGGTAGACGGATGGGATGGCATGTTCAACGGAAAACCAATGCCGCAGGATGCCTATGCCTGGAAGATCAAGGCCAAATTCAGGAACGGACAAATGTGGAGCGGCATGGTGTACGACCAAAACGAAAAAGGCGCACCTGGCCATACATTCGGAACAGTAACCTTATTCAGATAAATTGCCATGAAAGCGATACAAAAGATTATTTTCATTTACACGTTATTGTTAGTGTGCCACACAACCAGGGCGCAGGACCCGTTGTTCACACAATTTCAATACACACCAACTTACCTGAACCCCGGGCTGATCGGCTGCGGGAAGAACAACCTCAGGCTCTCCGCTGTTACCAAGATCCAGTGGTTTAACCTGTATAAGCCATATAAGTATTTTTCCGGCGGCGCCGATCTGTCTATTTACGACGATAACCAGCGGAACGTACTCAACCTTGGCCTGAACGTGAACCACTCCAGCAAAGGATACCTGAAGAATACAGGCATCAATGCGATCGTGGGAAGGAGCTTTGGTACCAAGAATACGGATTGCGGGAACTGGTTCCTCAGCATGGCCCTGCAGGCCGGTATCAGTTTTAATAATGTAAACCCCGACCAGTTTATTTTTATCGACCAGCTTGATCAAACGGGGATCACAGGTTCACCTTCGCAGGTAGACCTATTCAAGACCTTTAACAACAAGAGTTATTTTGATTTTGCCGGCGGTTTTGTGTTTGCAGTAGGCGATTTTATGATCGGCGGCGCGGCGCATCATATCAATAAACCCAACCTTAGTTTTAATGGTAAGCCGGAAGATGGTAAGCTGCCGATGAAGGCGACAGCCCACCTGAGTTACAGGCTTGAAAAGGAAAACATCACACTCAAGCCTACCCTCATCACCCAAATGCAGGGAAAGAGCAGCGTGGTTTCCATCGGAACACTGATCGACTATTATGAGTTTCCCATTGAATTCGGATTGTGGTACCGTAATGCGGCCAACCTGGGCAGCAACAGTGCGTTTTGTGTGGGCATCACCTGGAAATGGGGGGAAGCAAAAACAGTAACCTCCCGTACCCGGGAATACAGCAACCGGATGGGGATCAGTTATGATGCCGATATAGTGAAACCCGGACTAAACACATCGCACGGAAGCCTGGAATTCGGAATTCAAAAGGATGTGATCATCAATGATAATAATTATTGCCCCACATCCAATTCCGGGGTTTGCAGTTACCGTTTCCCCTGGGAATTCTTTTAAGAAGCCTTTGTATGGCTCCTGCATGCCTGATGCATAGGCACGGTGGTTGGTAAAATACACGTTTTAAATTCGTGCCATCCAAACACAAATTGGCTCCGGGAAGCAAGAGCTCCTTTTACTATATCTTTTTTGCGCCATGACAGACATGGCATATCCTGGTCTTCTTGGTATACTTTCCCCCTTTACCATGGCAGACGGAACATGTTACGGTCTCTTTACCTTCAACCGTGGTTACATTCACATCGCGTATCTCGTAAGTTTCGGTTCCGGACGCATCTGTTTTTTTGTAAACGGCTTTATCTCCGACTTTCCTGCTGCCTGTTTTAAACGCGGTCGTCAGACCATCGCCCCCGCAAATGATACATTTTTCAAAAACCTGCTCTACGCCGCTGCCATGACAATTAGGGCACAGGGTACCTTCTTTCTTTTTTGCATCCGCTGCTTTTGCGAGTGCCTCTTTTCTGTTTTTTTCATTGTTAGCCCTTTGAACTTCCGCGTCATTGAACTTTTGTTTTAAGATAGGCTGCCATCCTACGAGGGTCTGCAGAAGAACATTGCCATCTTTCGCCAATGCGCCTTGTTTTAAAGACGGGCATTTCCTTCCCAGGTACCTGTCGTACCCGGAGTAGAGATAGTAATAAGCATCCTGCACGAATACGTCACCCTCATCGTATGATCTAAACATCACCTGTACCCAGAGGTTATAATCAGCATCTGTCATGCTTTTATAATTTTCCGATATTTTTCGGGCCGCTTCATACGCGCTGTTAAAACTGGTATAGGCTTTGTCTAACAGGTTAGTGCCCTGGCTGTAGTATTTTCGGGCAGAGTCGCACTGGTCCCATGCACTGGAATAATCCCTGCTCATTTTTGAACTGGTGCTGCTGAGCCTGTCGCGCAGATCGCTGAATAGCCTTTTCAGTTTTATGTAATTATCCACCATGCAAGACGAAGAGCTGTTCTTGCAACCGGCGATCTTAGTTACGATGTCCGTTCTGTCCTTGAACTGGTTCGCCCATGCATTCAGGCAATAGATAAGATCATTGGTACTGTTCTCGATCCTTATGCCCGGGGGCAGTTTTCTCAGGCTGTCCTCCGCCCTTTGTTGAGCGGCCCAGTTTTTTTGGAATTCCGCATTCTGTATAGAACCCTCCTGTTTCTTTCTGACCGCTTCCATCTCTTCCACTTCTTTATTTCTTTTTACGGCTTCCTGAACCCTTGCTTCATACAAGGCATTTTCTTTTGCCTTCCTGCTATCTTCATCATCTATATAAGCCAGTTCATCAATTGTATTCGATATGCCCGACCTTGTTTCAAAAGTGGCCCGGTTATCTGGCAGTTTTTCCCAGTTGCCGGCATTCGGGCCATTGACCAGGAAATCCTGCTTTCCTTTTTTGATGATAAATCCGATCCCTCCCCAG
>RRZU010161943.1_pt1 | contig 15294 bp, 14 predicted proteins | sample 2165561 | NCBI WGS metagenome assembly RRZU01 (sample SAMN10456909, study PRJNA506462) | wastewater metagenome | isolation source: wastewater sludge | place: USA: Moscow, Idaho
ATAAAACCATTTGCATATTTTACAATGCCATCAAAAGCCGTACCAGGAGCATTTATTAAAGAAAAACCGGTTTATTCTGGCGGACAAACAGATGGTAGTTATTATTATGAAAATAAAATTGTATTACTAATGGATGAGACGACACAAAGCCAACCTGATTTTCAATAATGTCTTTAAGAAATGGTGAAAATGTAGTAGTTATGGGAGAAAACTCCATTGGTTCAGATGGAGATGTAACATATATACCATTGCCATGTGGAAACGCGATATCTTTTACAGGTTTAGGTGTATATACTCCAGATGGTGGACAGACTCAAAGAATAGGACTAAGTCCTGATATTTATGTTAAAAGAACTATAGAGGGAGTAAAAGAAGAAAGAGATGAATTTATGGAAGCAGCTATAAAATATATACTAGAAAACTAATAAATTAAAACAAGTTTGAAGAGGCAAACTATTGTTTAAAAGCAATAGTTTGTCTTTTTTTAAAATATTTACATAAGAAGATTTTCAACAATAAACTCTATACTATCCACTTTCAACTGCATTTTTGTGGATAGTATAGTAAAATAATAAATAAAATGTGGATATATGATAGATTTAATTTTTGAAAACCGAAGTATTAGATAAAGAAGGAAGTCGGTGATAAATATGATAAAAGAAGATAATTTTATAAAAGAAATAAAGAAAAAGAATGAAGATGGACTTATTTATATTATAGAAAATTACGGATGGATAATGGAAAGTATTATAGCAAAACATTTATTTTATTTGCAAGAATATAGGGAAGAGTGTTTTAATGATTGTTTGTTAGCAATATGGGAAAATATTGATTCTTACAATATTGAAAAATCCAGTTTTAAAAATTGGATAGCAGGTATAGCAAAATATAAATCAATAGACTATATAAGAAAATATTTAAAAAATATGGATGATATCAATATTGAAAAATTAAATTTAAAGATTAAAGATAAGTCTTTAGAAAATTTATTAGAAGAAGAGATGGAAAAAGAAATTAATGATATCTTATCCTGTTCATCAGAAGAAGATAAAATTATTTTTAGAAAATTTTATTTATATGGTGATTCGGCTAAGGAAATAGCAAGGGATATAAATTTAAATGAAGGTAATATCTATAATAGACTTTCTAGAGGAAGAAAAAAATTAAAGGCAATATTAAAAGGAGGGAAAAGTGATGAAAAAAACAATATATGAATTATTAAATGATATTGAAGTTGACATAGATAGTTATGAAAAAGTAGATATAGATGAAATAAAAATGAAAAAGTATAAAAAAAATATTCTGAATAGTATAGTTAATAAAAAATCTAAAAAATCTAAAAATAAAATAATTGTAGCAATTGCATCGTTATTAATAATTTTTAGTTTTGGACAAACTAAAATTGGAGGGAAAGTATATAGTGAAGTAGTTAATAAAATTAAAGAAATAACTTATCCAATTTATAATGTTTTTAACTATAGAAATTTAAATGAAGAAGAGATATATAAATATATAGATATAGTGGATATGACAGTTGAGTCAAATAATATCCCTATAAAAATATCAGAAGTAGTAGGAGATGGAAACACATTGTTATTATCAATTATCATTGACTTAAATGATAAAACATCTGATTTAAAAGATTATAACAATCCAAATTACAATAGATATTGGATTGAATTGGATTATGATTTAAAAGTAAATGGCAAAAATATAGGTTTAAAAGAAGTATCTCAAAGAGATAGGAGACTTAATTATAATGAAGGAATTTATGGGATAATACTACAGAAAGATATGGATATTGAAGAAATAGGAAATATTAATATTGATTTCAATATAAATAAAATAGAAATCAATGATAGTTTAAATAAGGGAGAGCCGATTAAAGAATACAAAGGAGAATGGGGATTTAATTTTATACTAAATAATGATGAGCTTGTTAGTAAGGTAAATAATATTAAATTAAAAGAAGTGGTACATTATAAAGATTTAGATTATTCATTAGATGAGTTGAGAATAGGTTCATTAGATATTGGTATTTCAGGAAAAATAAATAATGATATATTAGAAGAAGTTAGTGATAAATATTATGGTGAGATAGTAAGTAAAAGACCATATTTAGGATTTGATGGTATAGTATTAAAAGCAAAAACAAATATAGGAGAAGAATTTTTATTTGGTGAGTCCAGAGTTGATTTCAAAAGTGGTGATATTGACTTTAGATATATAGATAATGACTCAATGTTAAATGGAATACCAAGATTAAAGATGGATAGTTATTTTGAAGATATAGAATATATAGAATTAACTCCATATTACTTAAATAAAACATCTATTAATGTATTACCAAGCTTAGAGGATATAGATAATAATATAAATTATGATAAGGGAGAAATATTTAAGATTTATTTAAATAAATAATATATAGGATATAAAAGCTATTAATGTTATTTATAAATAATTAAGTAAGTTTAAGCTAGTGTGAAGAGAAAGGATTTTCTTTTTGCACTAGCTTATTTTTTATCTTTCTTCCACTATATTTACAATCACTTTTATAAGATTTTCAACTGTAAAATCTAAACTATTCACTTTCAACTGTATTTTTGTGGATAGTATAGTAAAATAATAAATAAAATGTGGATATATGATAGAAAATAAAAATAACACCGTATTTATATTTGAAAGGGGGGATAATATGAAAATAACAGAGGATAATTTTATCCATGAGATAAAAAATAAAAATGAAGATGGATTATATTATTTAATTAGGGAATATGGTTGGATAATAAAAACAATAATAAACAAACATTTATTTTACCTAGAGGAGTATAAGGAAGAATGTTTTAATGATTGTTTATTGGCTATATGGGAAAATATTGATTCTTACGATAATACAAGAGCAAGCTTTAAGAATTGGATTGGAGTTATTGCAAAACATAGGTCAATTGATTATATGAGAAAATATTTAAAACATAGAGATATATTAAACATAGATAATGAATGTATTAAGACAGAGGATAATATAATTGATAATTTATTAAAAATGGAGTTAGAAAAAGAATTAGAAGATATGCTAAAAAACTTATCAGAAGAAGATAGAGAAATATTTAAAAGTTATTATTTTGAAGATAGATCGATAAATGAAATAGCGAGAGATAAAAAAATGAATGAATCTGTTATATATAATAGATTATCCCGAGGAAGAAAGAAAATAAGAGATAAATATAAATGAGGTGAAAATGATGAATAAAGATATATTTGATATTTATAACGATATAGATATTGATTTAGATAGTTATGAAAAACAAAATTTAACAGAAATAGAAATAAAAAAATATGGAAAAAATTTTTCTAAAAAACTAAGGAAGAATAGACCAAATAAAATAAGAAATAAATTAATTGCAGTGGCAGTATCAATAGTATTAATATTTGGATTTAGTAAAAGTGATATGGGTAGAGAAATCTATGCGAATATACTATTAAAACTGGAAGGTTTTAATAATTATTTAACAGAAAGATATAGAAATAAACTTGTAGATGAAACATATGAATTGGATGAATTTGTAGAAACTAAAAATATAATTGTAGAAAACAACAATATAGGGATAAAATTATCAGAAATAATAGCTGATAAAAATTATTTGTTCGCATCATTAGTTTTAGATATAGAGGATGTTATAAAAGAGTTAGATATTCCTGCAAGTATCATAGATGAAAAAGGAAATAGCATATTAATGGGAAATTATATTATTGATGTATTTCCAAATATAATAATAAATGATATGGAAATTGAGGATGAAAATATTGTTATATCTAGATACAAAGAAGTAGATCGAGATAAAGGAATATATGAATTAGATCTTAGTATTTATATAGGAGATTTAGAAATAGATAATGAATGTAATGTTGAAATGGGTATTGATGAAGTAAGTGTCAATAGAGAAAAAATAACAAAGATTAATGGAAAAGATAATATAAATATTCAAAATATAATAGATAAAAGTGGAAGATGGAAAATTGATTTTACTACTAATAGAGAAAAAATATTAAATTTATCAAGTGATATTGAAATAAATAAAGTTTTAAATTATGGTGGATTCAATATAGAGATAGACAATTTATCAATAAGTCTATTTAGTAAAGAAATAATAGGAAAAATAAAAACTAATGAAAATGTATATAATGGGACAGAGATTAACTATGACAAATATCCAATACTCCAAGGAATAAACAGTTTTATATTAGAAGGTGAAAGTGATACAGGAGAAAAAGTAGTTTTCTCTGTGAGGGAAATAAATATTGATAAAAGTACTTTGAGATTTAGTTATGAAGGTGGAGCAAACTGGATAATGGATAATCTAAAAGCTTCAGCAAATAGTAACCGTTTTTTCAAAGAAGCAAAAGAAATTGAATTAACACCATATTTTAGAAAAGAGACAATTCAAGAAAATCAACCTATCCATGTAAAAGGAGGAGTAGATAATAAGGAAATATACGACAAAGGTGAACCTTTTAGAATATATTTAAATAAATAATATTAAGGCTTGGGAGAAATCTCAAGTCTTTTATTTTGCAAAAAAATGACAGGTTTTCTTATAGTATCCGAATAGATAAGTGAAGAAGGAATTTTGTATAGTATACTATAAAAAAGGAGGGATAGAGTTGAAGATTACTGAAGATAATTTTATAGAAGAATTAAAATATAAAAACGAAGATGCATTATATTATTTTATAGAAAATTATGGTTGGATTATAAAAACTGTTATGAGTAGATATTTATTTTATCTTGAAGAATATAAAGATGAATGTTTCAACGATTGTCTCCTTGGGATATGGAATAATATAGATTCTTATGATGGTGATAGATCTAGTTTTACTAACTGGGTTTCAGTAATAGCAAGATATAACTCTATAGATTATGTAAGGAAATATTTAAAATATAAAGAAGAAAAGAATATTGAAGATTTTAATATAGAATCAGAGGATATAATTGATGAAATCCTTAGAAAAGAAGTAGCGAATGAATTAAATAATATGTTAAAAAATCTATCAAAAAAAGATCAGATGTTATTTGAAAAATTTTATTTTAAAAATAAAACAGCTAATGATATATCCAAAGAAACAAATATGACAGAGGAAAATATATATACTAGACTTTCAAGGGGAAGAAAAAAGATGAAAGATATATTTGAAGGGAGGAAAAATAATGGATAAAGATTTGTTTGATATGTTCAATGACATGGAACTTGATATAGAAGAGTTTAAGAAAGAAGAATTAAGTGAGTTTGAAAAGAAAAAATACAAAAAACAATTTAGTAAATCTATAATAAAAAATAAATCAAATAAAACAAGAAATAAGATAATAGCCGTTGCAGTATCAATAGCATTAATATTTGGGTTTGGACAGAGTGATATGGGGATTAAAGTTTATGGAGTAGTAAAAGAAAAATTAAAAAATATGACTTATCCACTTATAAATATTTTAAACGATGATAATTCTAATGGTTCTGAGTATATTAAAATAGTAAATCAAGTAAACAATTCAAAAAATATAGATATAAAACTTACAGAAGTCGCAGCCAGTGAAAATAGGATATTAATGGCATTGGTACTTGATTTAGAGAGTTTAGTAAGTGAATTACCAAATTATGGTGAAGAGATTAATTTAGAAGGTTCAAAAGAAAAAACAAGTAGATATTTAGTTAATTTAGACTATGATTTAATTATAAATAAAGAATATAAAACTTTTAATAGATTTAAAGTGCTAGAAAATAATGAAATACTATCTAGTGAAAATAAAATTCTTAATTTAAAAACTGATATAAGAGAAATAGATGAAGAAGGGCTCTATGGAGCTAAAATAATACTTGATATAGAGGATTTAGAGAAGGATGATTTAGATATAGAATTAATAATAAATGAAATTAAAATATTGGATAAAATAGATACAGAAGTTGAAGAATATGGAAATAGAACAGTTAATACTATGAATACAATTAAAGAGATGAATGGTGAATGGAAATTTAATTATGCAATTGATAAAAATCTAATAGCAGAAACAGAAAGTATAGAAATAGATAATAGGGTATTATTCCATAAAGAATTTAGCTATGAATTAAAAGAGATTTCCATAAGTCCACTAGGTATAAGTTTAAAAGGCTTTATAGATGATGATAAATATAATGATTTAATAAATAAATATCATGGTTATGGATATTATGATTTTAAAGAACTTCCTTATTTAAGTAGTGAATATGGCATTGTATTTGAATGTGAAACTGATAAGGGCAATAAATTTTTCTTTAGAAATTTTAGTAATTCTGTAAAAGATAGAATACATTTTTCATATGATGAAAAAGGGGATAATTTTGGTTGGAATAATCCGCTAGAGATTGAAACCAATATGGATAAAAATTTAGAAGGAGTAGATTATATAAAAATGACTCCATATTATTTAAAAGAATTAATGGATGAGAATTTTATATATCCTGAAATTAATAAAATGAAGGACAATAGTTATTATGAATCAGGAAAACCTTTCACCATATATTTAAATAAATAATATTAAGACTTGGGAGAAATCTCAAGTCTTTTTTTATAATGGAGTTATTTTATACATTATAAATCATTGTTAGAATATTGACAAAAGTAATTATATTTGTTATCTTAAATATAATAAATATTCTAAAAATAAAGAATATTAAAACTGAAATGAAAAGACATTATGGACAATAGTCCAAATTTTTTATGGCTTGTTCATTCGGACATTAAAAAAGGAGGCATTACAATGAAGAGAAATGTTACAAAATTATTATCATTAATTTTAGTTTTGGTACTTGTACTTACGGGGTGCGGAAAAACAAAAACAGATACTAATGGTAAAGTTGATGAAAAAACAGAAAAAACTACAACAGATGATAAAGGTAAAGAAAGTACAGAAAAATCTGCAGATAGTATTAAAGATTTAGTGTTACCAAGATTATCAAATAATGAAATGGAAACATTTAATATTCTTTATAGTCAAAAAGCACCTGATTTAGATGTAATAACAAATTTAGTAGATGGACTACTTGAAGTTGATGAATATGGTGAACTTGTACCTGGGATAGCAGAAGAATGGGGAACAGATGATAATGGTTTAACATGGACATTTAAAATTCGTGATGGTGTAAAATGGGTTGATATGAATGGTGAAGAAAAAGCCGATACAATCTCAGATGATTTTGCAACAGGACTAGAATGGGTACTTAATTTCCACAAAAATGATTCAAATAATACATCTATGCCTACAGAAATGATAAAGGGAGCAACAGAGTATTATGAATATACAAAATCATTATCAAAAGAAGAAGCGGAAGCATTAAATGCCGGAGAAGGCTCTAAATTTAGGGAAATGGTTGGACTTGAAACACCAGATGAAAAAACTGTAATATATCATTGTATAACTGAAAAACCATATTTTGATACTGTAGCACCTTATGCATGTTTATATCCAATGTCTCAAGGTATGGTTGATGAGCTAGGTAGTGTTGAAAATGTAAAAGCTATGAATAACGAAAATATGTGGTATAACGGCTGTTATACTATGACACAATTTATTCAAGGTAATGAAAAGATATTTACAAAAAATCCATTATATTGGGATAAGGAAGCAGATTTATTTGACACTGTAACTGTAAAAATAGTTGAATCAAATGATGTGGCATTCCAACTGTATCAATCAAATGAAGTGGATTATGTTCAACTTACTGAAAGTAATATAAGAACATTATATGATAATAAAGATCATGAATTCCATGATTATTTAGTGCCAGATGTACCACAAAAATATTCTTACCATATACATTATAATTATGATAAGAATAATGAAGATGGAACTAAAGATGTAAACTGGAATACTGCAATTGCCAATAAAAACTTTAGACTTGCATTATATAATGGTATAAACTTTGAAGAATATTATAAGAGAACAAATGCTATAGATCCATTTGCTTGTGAAAACAACTTCTTCACTATGAAAGGTTTAATCTATACTTCTGATGGAACTGATTATACTGAGTTAGTTAGAGAAGAAATGGGATTACCAGAACCAGATGGTAAGAAATTAGTTAAATTTAATAAAGAAGAAGCAGAAGAATATAAAGCTAAGGCAATAGAAGAGTTAACAGCATTGGGAGTTACTTTCCCAGTAGAAGTTGATTACTATATTTCTGGAGAAAATCAATCAGCAATGGATACAGCAAAGGTATTAAGTAATATATTCTCAGAGAATCTTGGAGATGATTTTGTAAAATTAGTACCTAAGACTTATGTTTCTAAAATAACTGCAGAGGTATTGCAACCACATCTACATTCATTTGCTATAACTGGATGGGGAGCAGATTATGGGGATCCACAAAACTTCTTATCACAGGTTATATATGGTAATGACAATGCTTACCACTCAACATCATATTCATTTATAAATGATGTTGAAGAGACAGAAGCTACTAAAGATTTAATTGATACTTATAAAGAATATACTAAAATGGTTGCAGAAGCTGATGCAATAACTGACAATTTAGATAATCGTTATGCAGCATATGCTAAAGCAGAAGCGTATTTCTTAGAAAATGGACTGGCATTGCCAACACATTATTTAGATGGATGGAGTTTATCTAGAATAGAAACTAGAAGTAGAATGACTGCAATGTTTGGTAATCAAAATGATAAAATGAAAAATTGGAGAACCAAAGAAGCAGGTTATACAACAGAAGAAGCGGCAATAAGAGAAGAAGAATTCTTAAAGCATTAAATAACAAACGGCTATTACATTGTGTAATAGCCGTTTTACTTTACAGATATTTATTTATATGTTATTCTTATAAAATCAAACTATTAAATTTCTGAGGTGATAATATGAGAAATATAAAAGTATTGGAACATGATTTTAATTGGAAAAAGATTTTTCAAATTGAAAAAGAGAAGCTGGAAAATACTCTAAAAGATAATATTATTAAAATATTTCATATAGGAAGTACATCAGTGGAAGATTTATTAGCAAAGCCAGTAATAGATATATTGTTGGTAGTAAAGAATATAGATAAATTGGATAATTATAATATTGAATTTGAAAAGCTAGGATATGAAGTGATGGGCGAATATGGCATAGAAAATAGGAGATTTTATAAAAAAGGTGGAGAAGATAATAGATCTCATCATATACATGCATTTCAATATGATAATATAAATGAAATAGAAAGACATTTACTTTTTAGAGATTATTTAAGAATAAATAAAAAAGCTAGGGGAGAATATGGCAAATTAAAAGCTGAGTTATCTGTTAAATTTCCAAATGATATAGATGGATATTGTGATGGTAAAGATGAATTAGTTAAAGCTATTGAGAGGGATGCCTTGATATGGCATTGGAAGAATAGATAAATAATATTTCTAAAAAGATGTTATCTTACAGTTTTTATAGTATAATAAATATGTCGGTGAGAAATATGAGGAGGGATTTAATGCAAGGAATACCAAATTGTCCGAAATGTAATTCAGAATATACATATGAAGATATGAATTTATATATTTGTCCAGAATGCAGTCATGAATGGACTAAGTTAGATGAAGAAATAAAATTAGAAGAGAGTATTGTACGAGATTCAAATGGTACAGAACTACAAGATGGTGATGATGTTATAGTAATACAAGATTTAAAGGTAAAGGGAAGTTCTGATTCAATTAAAAGGGGAACTAAAGTTACTAATATTAGCTTAAGAGAAGGTACAGATGGACATAATATGAGCTGTAGGGTACCAGGATTTGGAATGATGGAATTAAAATCAGAGTTTGTGAAAAAAGCATAGTATTATATGTAAAAGGGACATAAACTTGTATAGATTGGAGTCGGAATATAACTATGAGAAAGAAAATGAGTTTAGTTATGTTAATAATATCAGTATTAACTATATCAGCTTGTAGTAAAAAGACTGTAGAGTTAAAATTTTCTCCCTTCCAAGCTAAATTGAGTTTTGGAGATTTATCAGATGAGAGAATAGAAGAGATAAGAAAGCAAGATGGATATATTGATGTGAAAGCGAATGAAAATAAATCTTTAGATTTAACAATTGAAGAAGAAACATATAAAGAACTAATGAAAAGTTTAAACTATGAATTAAGTAAAATAATAGAATATATGGAATCAAGTGAAGATTATGGATTTATAGAAAAGATAGAATACGATGAAGAGTATTCTAAAATACAAATATTTATTAATGAAAATGAACTAGAAAAATATAAAAAAGATCCTAATAGTAAATTTCCTAAAGCTCCATTAGAGAATATGGTGTTTTCTTTAGGAAGAGTTTTATCTGCCTATAAAGGTTTTGCAAATAAAGGTGAAGATATAAATTTTGTTATAATTGATTTAAAATCAAATAATACAGTAAAAGAATTTGAATTTTTAAAGGATTATAATGATTTGTTGAATTTAAATTAAATCATTAATTAAAATATATAAGAGAGGTTGATATTTTATGAAAAGAAAACTGTCTTTCCTTATGTTAATTATTATAATTTCAAGTTTTTTACTAAGTGCATGTGGAAAAAAAGAAGAATTAGTTACAATAGAATTGCCAAAGTATATTACAGAAGTCGCATATAATGGAATGGATCAAAAAGCATTAGATGATATGAAAAAGGCAAATAAAGGATTTGAAGAGATAGTACTAAATGATGATGGTACTATGAGTATTAAAGTAACAAAAGAAATGCAAACTATGATTTTAAATAATATAAGTAGACAAGCAAATAATATGATTACAGAACTAAAGAGTTTAGAAGAATTATCCTATGTAAAAGATATAAAGATAAAAGATGGATTTAAAAATATTGAGATAATAGTAGATAAAGATGAATATGGTGAAGCTGGCAATGTTGGAATATTTTTAGGTGGAAGTCTAGGTGGTATGGCGGGTACATATCAAAGTTACTCTAATGAAGAAATCTATGTAGAGATTATTGTGGATGATGAAGATGGAGTAGAGTTAGAAAAATTAATATATCCTGAGGATTTTAGAGAATTTTTAGGGATATAATATATAAAAAACATTATTTAACTATAGTTAAATAATGTTTTTTTATATGCTTGAATTTATATAATAAATATATATTAAAAATTCAATATTTTATGATTATTATTCAAAAAGCTGGTATAATATAGAGATAACAATAAAGAAGGTGGAGAATTTGCCAGCGAAGAATAAGAAATTGGACAAAAATTATATTTTAATATTATTATTCCCCATAGCATTTTTATTAACAGCGTTACTGCAGGGAGAATTACTTAGTTTATTTAAAGAATTATTTAATATAGTAAGCACAAAGGATATACTCCTAACAGATTATTTAGAGATATCTGGATTACAAGCAACATTTTTAAATGCAAGTTTAGTTGGACTATTAGCAGCGTTTTTTATATATAAATTTGATATTGAGATAGATGGTTTGACAGTAGCAGCAGTATATACTGTAATAGGATTTTCTTTTATCGGAAAGAATATAGCCAATGTACTTCCAATATATTTAGGAGGATTTATATATTCTAAATTTATAAAAAAGCATGTTAAAGAAGTATTTGTTTCTGTATTATTTGGAACAACATTATCTCCTGTAATTAGTGAGATAATTTTTGGTTTTAATATAGATTTTAAATACAGTATACCTTTAGGTATATTTATGGGTATAATAATTGGATTTATTATAACTCCAGTTAGTAAGCATATGTTTAATTTTCATCAGGGATATAATCTATATAATGTAGGATTTACTGGTGGAATAATCGCAACTATAATAACTTCAATTTTTAGAAGTTTTGGCTTACCTATGGAGACACAGTCTGTTGTTTCTACAAGATATAATGATTTTATCATGATTTTCTTTTTAGGATTCTTTGTTATTATGATAATACTAGGATTACTATTAGATAAAAAGGCAATAAAAAAATACAATGAAATATTTAAATTATCAGGGAAAGCACCAACAGATTTTACAAAAGAAATTGGTTGGGGAGCTACATATTTAAATATGGGACTAATGGGAATAATAGCTATGGTATATGTAATATTATCAGAAGGAGTTTTTAGTGGTCCTATAGTTGCTGGGATTATGACTGTAGTTGGTTTTTCAGCTTGGGGTAAACATCCTAAAAATACTGTACCAATTTTAATTGGTGTATATTTTGCTGCATCAGTGAATATTTGGGCACCATCGGGAGTATCCATAATAATGGCAGCATTATTTGGAACTACATTAGCACCAATTGCAGGAGAATTTGGTTTTTTTACAGGAATATTGGCAGGTTTTTTACATTTGGCTGTAGTGTCAAATATACTTAATAGCCATGGTGGTTTGAATTTATATAATAATGGATTTGCTGGAGGAATAGTGGCATCAGTTATTTATCCAGTAGGTATGGTATTTAGAAATAAATTCATAAATAATAAAAATAATGATAAGCAAAAGAAAGCTTGAAGAATATTTTCAAGCTTTCTTTTTATATTTTTAAGGATTTATCTTTATTGTGAAAAGTGATTGATTTAATTTATTAAATGTAATTGTATTTAGTATAGACTATTTAGTTTTGTAAGAAAATTATAAGTAATTTATAGTTTAAACTTAACAGGAAATATATTTTTGATTGCATAAAAAACTGTGTTTTATATAATTAATTAACTAAAAAATACTTCTTTAAATGAATATTACAATAAAATATCAAGTTTTTTTAAAAGGACATATAAAATAAAACTTTATTTATTATTTAAAGACGATTTAGTTATGACAAAAAAGCGTTTGGTAGGTGTAATGAGTGGGTGCTCGAGGGAGAGCATGAGGAGGAATTCGCAAGCCTCTTTCGCTCTCCCTCGAAAAGTATCAAGATATCTTAGAAAACCATATCCGATTGTTATCCTAAACTAAAAATTTAAAAGAAGTTAAAACTAATACTGAAATTTAAATCAAATTCAATATAAATAAGTATACTCAAATAAAAAATAATCATATCTTGTTGAATATAAAAATATAAGCCTCTCGCTTTAAGTATTTTATAAAGTGATTTACTTAAAAAAGCCAAGTTATACTAAACATAATATATTGAAAAGCTTCGGCTTTAGGAGTGGGATCATTTTTGAAAGTATATTTAAAGGCAGTTGAGAGTTGGCAATGTACAGTTGATAGTTAAAAATCATTTTCTTAAATGAATATTACAATAAAATATCAGGTTATATTTTTAAAAGGACAAATAAAATTAAACTTTATCTATTATTTAAAGACGACTAAGTTACGACAAAAAAGCGTTTGGGAGGTGTAATGAGAGGGTGCTCGAGGGAGAGCATGAGGAGGAATTCGCAAGCCTCTTTCGCTCTCCCTCGGAAAGTATCAAGATATCTTAAGATACCATATTCATTTTTATCCTAAACTCAAAATTTAAAAGAAGTAAAAACTAATACCGAAATTTAAATCAAATTCAATATAAATAAGCACATATAAAATAAAACTTTCTATATTATCTATAAAAGTAATAAGAATAAAAAATAAAAGTCAAGGGTAAATAGCATTTAGCCTTTGACTTTTCCATTCTCATTTTCTCATTATTTCAATTCTATATATAAACTTGCTATTATATCTTCAATAGAAGTTTTTCTTATTTCTAAATTTCTTATATTATCAATCTTAGATAATTCCAATAAAATCTTATCTAATGGTGTATTATCAATAATTGTATATATATGTTTAATACCTTCTGATCTAAGATATTTTAATGAATCTATAATAGGAGGATTCTCTGAGATTTCTATATGGATTTCTGAAATACTTCCTCTTATATCTCTTAATTCATAAAAATCTCCATCAAATATTATCTTTCCTTTAGAAAGCAATATAATTCTCTTAGCCATCTCTTCTAAATCTGACATATCATGGCTTGTAACTAATATAGTAGTGCCATTATTAGCATTTAATTCTTTTAGAAAATTAATCATCTGCCTTTTAGCAAGTACATCTAAACCTAAAGTTGGTTCATCTAAAAATATAACTTCTGGACTGTGAAGAAGTAACATTCCTAAATCTGCTCGCATCCTTTGTCCTAAACTTAATTCCCTAGAGAAAGTATTTAATATAGGTTCTAGATCTAATAATTCTATTGCCATATCTAAATTTTTTCTATAAATTTTCTCTGGAATATTCCATACAGTCTTCTTCCATTCAAAGCTAGTTAGTATTGGTTGATCCCACCAAAGTTCTGTACGCTGACCAAATAATACTCCAATTCTTTTCATCAATTCTACACGATTAGAAGATGGGTCCAATCCAAGGACATTTACATTTCCACTAGAAGGTTGTAGTATTCCAGAAAGTATTTTCATTGTTGTAGATTTTCCAGCTCCATTTGCTCCAGCATAGGCAACAAATTCTCCAGGACTAACTTTTAATGATATATTATCTAAAGCTGTATTTACTATTTTTTCTGGTTTTAAAAAGCTAGCAAAGATATCTTTTATATTATTTTTTGGTTGAAGTTTTGTATAAGTCTTTGTTACATTATCTATGTCCAAAGCCAGAATATCTTGGGCTTCCATTTGTCTCATAATAATTCAATCCTTTCCTAAATAATTTTATTGCTATAATTATAAAAATACTTGCCACAGTTGGTAATAATCCATAGGAAAATGTTATTCTGCCTGAAGAATTCATATTTAACAATATTATACTTGGATACCATGCAGTCAATCCTATGGGCAATATAGTTGTTAGTATATTTTGTATTGATTTTTTAAATCCATTAAGTGGATAAACCTTGAATGAAGTAAAAGATATTACTTCACCAGCAACTTCTTCTGATGCAACTGGAGAATAAAAGGCATTAGAAGAAAAAATATATACAAGGGATAGTATTATAAACATAGAGAAGAAGATATATATGATTGTTAATAATATCCATTTAAAACTGATATTTAATTTTAGGTTATATCCTGCATATAGTGTGAGAATGATCCCTGTTAGGAAAACATTGCTACTGGAAAATGGACAGAATCCATTAGTCAATAATTGTATAGGCAATGGAACAGGTTGTATCATACAATGATCTAATTGACCTCGACCTATAATTCTAGATATTTCTCCCATATTATTTGCTCTAAAAAATAACCAATAAACTCCATCAACTAATAGACTATAACCAAGCATAAAAAGTATTTGATCTTGAGTTATACCTGTACCACTACTAAATTGCTGGGATATTAAATATATACCACAAAT
>RRZU010541522.1_pt1 | contig 15293 bp, 16 predicted proteins | sample 2165561 | NCBI WGS metagenome assembly RRZU01 (sample SAMN10456909, study PRJNA506462) | wastewater metagenome | isolation source: wastewater sludge | place: USA: Moscow, Idaho
AACTTCTCCGGTCTGACCAGCGCTACCGCAATAATAAAGCTCGCCAGTTCATCCACAGCGTAAAGGGTCTTTGCCAACAGTGTTTCACGAGGTGTATGTGTGTGATCGCCATGACCTTGAACCGCTAAAACAAACTCTTCGTCAAACCCTTTATCTCTAAGCCACTGAACGCCAATCATCGGATGTTCATCAGGATGTTTTTCAAAATCGATGTCGTGTAATAGACCACAATTCCCCCAACGCTCCACATCTTGACCATAAACTTTAGCATAGCCCAACATCGCTGCTTCCACTGCGAGACAATGCTTTAGTAAACTTTCACTTTCCACATGTTCTTTTAACCAATCAAACGCTTCCACTCTATTCATCGTTGAATCCCCCAGTTACAATTTCTTTATAAAATTATATCATAAAAAACAAACCCCGCACACAGCATGCAGGGTTTTACATCTCTTATTAGTAATTGCTTTCTTTTAACTCAAAGTGCTCTTTTGGATGTAAACATGTTGGGCACATTTCAGGTGCATCAGTACCTTCATGAACATAACCACACTTGTTGCATTTCCATCTCACCACTTCATCGCGTTTAAAGACTTTATCGTTTTCGATATTGTCTGCTAACTTGTTGTAACGGATTTCGTGCTCAACTTCAGCTTTCGCGATAAAATCGAATGCAGCTGCAACTTTTGGGAATCCTTCTTCTCTAGCAATTCTAGCAAACTCTGGATAAAGTTCAGTCCATTCTTCATTTTCACCCATTGCTGCTGCTCTTAAATTCTCTAAAGTTGTACCCACTTTACCCGCTGGATATGTCGCTGTTATTTCGAGGTCGCCTCCCTCTAAAAAGCTAAAAAATCTAGCCGCATGAACTCTTTCGTTATCAGCCGTTTCCATGAAAAAGTCAGCGATTTGTCTGAATCCTTCTTTTTCAGCTTGTTTAGCAAACATCTGATAACGATTTCTCGCTTGTGATTCACCTGCAAAGGCTTTTAATAAGTTTTTTTCCGTTTGTGTCCCCTTAATACTCGCCATGAAAACTTCCTCCTTTTAATTTATGCGTTAGTTGGTGGTACGAAAACTCTCGTTGCAAACTCTCTATCTAACATCAACATACCATGACCTTCTCCACCGATCAATTTAAGTTCGTTGATGATTTTCTCTGCATTGCCTTCTTCTTCAACTTGTTCATCGATGAACCAAATCATCAAGTTTCTCGTCGCACGATCTTTTTCAACTTCAGCGACTTCAGCGATGTTGTTGAGAAGTGCAGTTACGTGTTTTTCATGTTCTAAAGTATGTTCAAAAACTTCGATTGGATTCTTCCATTCAACTTGTGGCTTCTCGATGGCTTCTAAGACCACGCGACCGCCTCTGCTCACTAAGTAATTATAGAATTTAAGAGCATGGAATTGTTCTTCTTCAAATTGAACCTTCATCCAATTTGCAAATCCTGGTAAATTCATGCTTTCGAAATATGCGGACATCGATAAATACAAATATGCTGAGTATAATTCCGCATTGATTTGTTGGTTGATTACTGCTTCTAATTTTGAATTAATCATATTTGATCTCCCTTTAAATAGAGTTTAGGATGTCTTGCACCCTAAACTCTCATCGATTAAAGCTCATTTTTCCATAAACCATGTAAATTACAGTATTCTCTAGCCTTAACAGCCTTCTCATCGGTTTTAAAAATCGCCACAGGCTCATCACCTGGGTTCAAGAACGTAATTAAGGTTTCAGACTCTGTAATTAATTCTATCCACTGGATAAAGTGTTCATCTTTCATTGGGTGAAGCGTCGAACCCACAGTCACTTTATAGCCGCCTTGAATAGGCTCAATTAAAGGGACGTGTTTTTCAGTTGTAGAATCAGCTGATTTTTCCTCAAGCAAATTCATCTCTTGTCCGCAGCATACCAATGTACCTCCGCCAACGTGAGCAACTTCTACGATGTTACCACATAGGTCACACTTGTATACATCTAGTCTTTTCATGTGTTCGCTCCTCTAAGATTTTTCCTTACAATGTTTACAAATGCCATAAATGAACATTTGTTGTTCAAGCACTTCAAAATCGTTGAGCTCATCGCTTAGAGATCCTTCAAAGTTTACTTTAAAATCGTAAACCTGCTGACATCTTTCGCACTTAAAATGCCCATGTAAATCCATGTAAGCATCATATCTAACCTCATTGTCATCAATGGTAATCGCCATGGCGATGCCTTTGTCGATGAAGATTTTTAAAGTGTTATATACGGTTGTTTTAGAAAGTGTTGGGATTTGTCCGTTGAGCGCATTGTAGATACTTTCCACCGTCGGATGATCCTTATTCGTCATAAGAAATTCATAAATCTTAATTCTTTGATATGAAGGTTTAATCCCATTGTTTTTTAAAAAATCACCTACATTGTTCATCTTAAATCCCTAACTTTCTTGGAAAATACTACTTAAGCGGTTCAAACATGTCTTTGCCAACACCGCAAAGTGGGCATACCCAATCTTCTGGAATGTCTTCAAATGCTGTTCCTGGTGCGATTCCGCCATCTGGATCGCCGATTTCTGGATCGTAAACATAACCACATGCTACACATTCATACTTCATAACTATACTCTCCTTATACTTTGATTTTCTGAATTTAATCAGATGTTATGATACCAATTTGTAACGATTACAATTAATGATATCACTGTGGATTTTAACTGTCAAGTTTTACGTTAAAATTTTGACCCACGTCAAAACGTAAATCTAGTTGCTTTATACCCCAACACTTCCTACTTATAAACATCTTTCTATTTGGTTAAACGAAATATTTTCTTTTTTGATTTAAATGCGTCTATTTTGGTATATAAATCTTAAGCATAATATCGAAAGGTGGAAACACACATGAGCGAAAAGATACTCATCATCGGCAATGGCGCTGCAGGGAATGCAGCACTAGAGGAAATCATCTCCAAGGATAAGACAAATGACATAACCGTTATTACCACAGAATCAACACCTATTTATTACAGACCTATGTTATCTGAATACCTCAGTGAACCCGAGGTTCCAAAACGCTTTTACTTGCACGATCAAAACTGGTATGACGAACATGGTGTTAAAGTTCACTATCAAATGGAAGTTCAAAAAATCGATCCGTCATCGCAAAAGATTTTGTTGCCAAATGACGTCGAATTAAAATACGATAAACTGATTTTATGTGCAGGAAGTCGCAACTTTATTCCACCTCTCCCCGGTGTAAAACTGGGTGGTGTTATGGATTTAAGAACACTTTCAGATGCAGATCTCATCAAATATAAAGCTAAAAGCGCCAGAAAAGCGGTGATCATCGGCGGAGGCTTACTCGGGCTTGAAATTGGTTGGCAACTTCGCAAACTCAACATAGGTGTCACTGTGGTGGAAATGATGGATCGTCTCTTGCCAAGACAGTTAGATGTAGAAGCGTCTGTTATTTTCGAGGAAAAAGTCGCTGCCACTGGCATAGAAGTTATCAAAGGCGTCCAGACACAAGAGCTCGTCGGACAAGAACGGGTAGAAGGCGTAAAACTTTCCAATGGTGAAATCATCGAGGCAGATTTCGTCATCGTCTCCATCGGCATCCGAGCAGATGTGACATTGGCAAAAGAAGCCGGTTTAAACATCAACAGAGGTATCGTCGTCGACGACTTTATGCAAACCAGCGTTAAAAACATCTATGCGGCTGGTGACTGTGCTGAACATAATAGCATAAATTACGCGATCTGGCCAGAAGCCATCGAGCAAGGCAAAATCGCTGGCTTAAATGCGATAGGCATTCGCTCTGTTTATGAACCGGTGGTTCCTTTTAACATCTATCACGGCATGAACATGAGACTTTTCTCCATCGGAGATGTTGGTGGAGACCCGGCTAAAACTTACACCATCGAACATTTTAAAGCTGAAGATCACTTTGAAAAGTTTTTCTACGTGGACGATGTCATCGTCGGTGGTATCTTAATCGGAAATATTGCAAAGTCCAGCAAACTCAAAAAAGCCGTAGCTTCTGGTTTGAAAAAAGGATCCTTCGAGTTCTAATCTTCTATCAGTTTCATACTATAAAAAAAGTCGTCGTCACTCACCTCATGAGTCACGACGACTTTATTTTATTATTTTAGGTTTTCCATGATAAATGAAGCCATATCAGAAATGGCTGTTTCGTCCACTTTTCCTGATGTCTGATATTCTTCTGGTACAGACATGCCTTCACCCGTTATAAATAGGTGATTTAAGTTCGGATATGATTTGTACTCAGCTTTGTCTCCCAATCCTGCTTGCCATAATCCAAGTTCATCTTTCGTCACTTGATAGTCTCTCTCACCTTGCATAATCAGCATAGGGATTTCAAGTGTTTTCGCCACGACTGTAGGATCATAGTCTCTAATATCCATCCAATAAAGTCCTGGAAGTCCTAACGTTAAGTTCAAGTCCGATTCTCTCTTCAAATCACTAGACATAACGAACTTCGCCTGATCCACCACACCTTGAATCTGCATTTTTTCAGATTCGGTGATTTGACCATCTAAGTTTAAAAGGTATTCATATTGTTTTACGACGAGATTTTGAAGCGGGGTCACATTACCAGCCAATATGATGAGTCCTGCCACTTGAGCGTTGTCTTGTGCGATTCTTGGGGCTTGGTTACCACCTAGTGAATGTCCTGCGACGAAAATATTGCCGGCGTCGATGCCTTCGTAATTCGCCAGAAAATCAACAGCATATTTTGCATCGTCGATGGTTTCTTGATAGATGGTATAATCCAGTGCTGTATTCTCATCAGCGAACTTAGCTTTGTGCGTAAAGGTGCGTTTGTCATAACGAAGGACGGCGATGCCCTTTTCGATGAGCCCTGCAGCAATATCTTTAAAAGGTTTGTTGCCATGGATGGTTTCATCGCGATCGTTTGGACCCGAACCGTGTACGAGCACCACTGCTGGGTATGAGTCTTTACCTGTATCAGGGATGCTGAGCGTGCCTTCTATGAGGTACTCAGGGTCGCCAAAAGTGACTTCCACTTCTTTTGCACCTGGTATGCCTGCGCTAAAAAAGTCCTCTACAGATGTGATTTCTTGAAACGTAAATCCTGCGATTTTGCCATCTGGTGTAAAGGCAAGCTTATACGCTAAATCCTTTTGTGTGTGCATGCCACCCACTGTGGTGATAAAATAAGTGCCTGTATCTTGGACGTCATATCCCGTCGTTCCCTCAAAATCACCGTAATTCTTGAGAATATCTGTTCTAATATCTGTCATGACTTGCACTGTGAATTTTTCTTTCATCTCATCAATATATGGATAATTTGCAGCGAGTGCGTCATAGTTTTCTTTCATTAAATCGCCCACGAACGAATTCGTTATGGCTTCAGCATCAAATGAGAGCTCAATGCCGCCAGTGGTGGCCTCTGTAGGGGTCACAGAAGAGGTCGTCGCCTCGGTGGTTTCGTTTTTGGAAGGGCTGCTGCAAGCTGTTACGGTGAAAAGTAGAGCCGTTACAGTCAATCCCATCATGATCTGCTTAAACTTCATATCAATGTCTCCTCTTTTAAATGTTAAAATATTCAATCATTTCTATCATAACCTAAATTTAGGCAGAATAAAAGTCCATAGTGGCACTTGACCCCTACGGACTCTTGAGTTTTACATCAGACTTACTTGGAATAGTTAAACATCAGCTTAATCAACTCTTCCATTTTTTCTTTATCGACTTTATCGTCTTCGATAAAACATTGTGAAGCATGTGATTCCATAACCGCTAATCCCACTTTATGAATCGACTGCTTGACTGCCGCGATTTGAACCAAGATTTCATCACAACATTTGTCCGCTTCCACCATATTTTCGATGCCTTGAATATGGCCTTTTATGGTTTTAAGTCTGTTGATTATTTTTTTCTTTTCATCTTGATCAGCCATTTTATGCTCCATTCATCCTTAAATAAAGAGGCTCATGTTAGAATCCTCAGCTGCGCCCAACATCGAAGCCACACCACCCAGTTCAACACCATCGATGAGTTCAGCCTCCGTAATGCCCATTAAATCCATAGACATATTACATGCGACCATACGCACGCCATTGTCCATCGCCATTTTTAAAAGCGTTTCAAGCGAGTCGACGTTGTGTTTTTTCATGACAAGTCGAATCATCTTAGGACCCATGCCTAGCATATTCATCTTCGATAAGCCAAGTTTTTTAGTACCTCTAGGCATCATACCACTGAACATTCTGCCTAACAAGTCCTTTTTAACTTTAACTTTCTCTGGTCTTCTTAAAATATTGAGACCCCAGAACGTGTAGAACAGGGTCACCTTCTTACCCATAGATGCTGCGCCGTTGGCGATGATCAGCGAAGCGATGGCCTTATCTAAATCACCACTGAAGATGATCATGGTTTTGTCGTCGTTTACTGTGGTAGGCGCTTGAGCTGGTTTTTTTCTGCCTTTGCGAATACGTGCAAAGAACGCTTTGCCTTCTTTACCTGAGTCTAGTAATGTGTTACCCGTTTTATCGCACCAGACATGAATATCGTTCATAAAACCAGGATCAGTGGCTTGAATGTCGAGGATGTCTCCTGGATTCATGAGTTCGATCGCTTTATGCACTTGCATGATCGGACCTGGACACTGAAGACCACAGGCATTGACTTTTACGATTTGTGCATTTACATCGTCTTGAGCATCTTGGTACGCGCTATCTTTCTCCACATCACCCGTCTCAGATACATGGACTTCTGCTTGAGATACGGCACCTGTACAGGCGTCGCTGCCATCTTGACAGAGCACTGTCGCGTAGGTATTGTATCCTCCGATGAGATTATAGACGTTCTCAAATCCGTTTTGCATCAAGATTCGAGCCGCTGCATGGCCTCTAATACCCACTGCACAGTAGATGATGTACGTTTTACTCTTATCGAGCTCCACGATTCTTTCTCTCAATGCGTCTACAGGGATGTTCAATGAATTTGTGATGTAGCCCATCTCTCTTTCCATCGGTTCTCTTACATCCAAGATGACTGCATTTGGATCTAAGTCTTTAAACTGGTGCCACTGGAATGGCTTTTCGATGCCGTTTAAGATGTTTTCAGCCACAAAGCCAGCCATGTTGACTGGGTCTTTTGCCGATGAATAAGGTGGCGCATAAGCGAGCTCGAGTTCAGTTAAATCGTATACGGTCGCACCAAAGCGAATCGCTGTGGCGATGACATCTACTCTCTTTTCAACCCCATCATAGCCCACGTTTTGTGCGCCGAGGACTTTGCCCTCTTTATCAAAAATCACTTTGAGGGTCATCGGGAGTGCCCCTGGATAATACCCAGCATGTGAATTTGGATGCACCAAAACCGTATAATAGTCAACGCCATAGACTTTGCCATCGCGTTTTAAAGTCTTTTCATTGACACCTGTGGCAGCGACGGTTAAGTCGAACACTTTTGCCACAGACGTTCCCATGGAACCCTTAAACGGTACGTTTTTACCTGCGACGTTATCCGCACAGATTCGACCTTGTTTGTTCGCAGGGCCTGCGAGGGGGATCATGGTTTTGTTGCCACTCATAAAGTCGATGACTTCTACCGCATCGCCGATTGCGTAGATGTTTTCGTCAGATGTTTTCATAAATTCGTCGACAATGATCCCTTTACGCGCATTTACTTCTAGTCCGGCTTGAACTGCAAGTTCGCTCTGAGGTCTAATGCCTATAGATAAAATAACCATATCGACGTCCACTTGCTTGCCACTTTGAAGGGAGACTTTCGTCGCACCATTGTGGTATTCAAACGATTTAACGCCATCGCCTAAGAAAAGATTCACTTTCTTTTGCTTCATATGTTTGTGAACGATTTGTGCCATTTCAAAATCCACGGGTGCCATGACTTGATCAGCCATTTCTACCACGGAAACCTCCATGCCTAAATCGTGTAAATTCTCTGCCATTTCAAGACCTATAAACCCACCGCCGATAACGGCCACGGTTTTAGGTTTAACATGATCCACATAACTTTTGATTCTGTCTACATCTGGAATGTTCCAAAGAGAAAAGATATTTGGGGCATCAATACCGGGGATTGGTGGTTTTAAAGGTGTAGAACCTGGGGATAAAATCAGCGTATCATAATTTTCTGTATAAACTCTGCCCGTACTAATCTCTTTTATCTCGATCGTTTTGTTTTCCTTATCGATGGACACAGCTTCATTTTCCACTCTGACATCGATATTGAAACGCTTGTGCATGCCTTCTGGTGTTTGAACCAACAAAGCATCTCTTTCAGCGATGGTGCCACCGATATAATACGGCAAACCACAGTTCGCAAAAGAAATATACGGACCACGTTCTAACATAATGATTTCTGCTGTTTCATCCATTCTTCTCAAACGCGCAGCTGCACTAGCACCACCAGCTACCCCACCGACGATAATAACCTTCTTTCCCACTCGACACCTCCAAATTATCTAAAAATTAACACTCTTTTCTCATAAAAAAAAGCCTAAGGGCATTAGCCCCTAGCGCTTATCTCCATTAGTAACGACAACCAGAAATTATAATCCTAATAACGAATCTAATCTCGCTTTGTCAAAACCTTGAATCACTTCATCTTCAACGTAGATGACAGGCACGCCCATAAATCCTTTTGACATCAATTCTTTTCTTGCTTCAATATCTGTCGAAACATTTTTCTCAGTGTAAGCCACACCTTTTTCAGTAAAATATTCTTTGGCCATCGTACAGTAGCCACATGTATTACTTGAGTAAATCACAACATTTTTTTGCATATTATTATCCTCCATCAACATTTTGAGCCATATAATTGTGCCCTGATATAAAATCCACGCGTTAACCAAAAATTCGAGTATTCGATGTTAAATCCTCTAAACTTATCGATCAGCGTTTTTTCAACTACAACGTTAATACCCTCGAAACTTTCTACATAATCATCTGTTTGTTGTTCGCCCCGAACAATGCCAAAGACTGGCCCACCTCAGCCAAAGCTGGTGATGGTGATTCGGTAAACCTGAATTTTATCTGCGTCCTTTTGAAATTTACTTAACGCCTCTGGTGTTGCTGAGATCATCCAGTTACCCTCCTCCCCCTGCGCTAGGGGTACTATCATCATATTACAGCGTGTTGACGATGTTGTCAATTCACTTCTGATAAAAAAGGTGTGAATTGTTTGTAAACAACCTTATCCCAAACTCATCAACATTTTTTCCACAATATTCTCCGATTTATGTCAACTCGATTTAATGAAACTATTCTGAACTTAATCCTAATTGTTAACGCAATGTTAACAATAATCGAACATTCGTTAACAAATGTGGCGTTTAATTCACGATTACCAGTGTTTTTTAGGATTAAACACTTAAATTCTGAAAAATGTGCAAATTAATTGTTCGGTTATACACATTATCCACAATTTTGTCCACAGCATTCTCTTCATTATTCACAGGTTACCTTTTTTCTGTTAAACTTGATGAAGGAGGTCGACTATGTGGGGTAAAAGAGGCCATCGTGGCGATGCATTAGAAGAACTGCTGTATTATACCAACCAATATTATCATCAGTTGGGGTTATGTCGTGTAGATAAAGTCAGTACACCGATTAAAGTCGTAGAAATAGATCATCAAGGGATGGTTACAAAAGGTTTCTTTGAGAAGAAGTCCACAGTTGATTTTATCGGCATCGTTCAAGGCGTCTGTGTGGCTTTTGATGCGAAAGAGACGAACTTGAAAAGTCTGCCACTGAATAACATTCACGAACATCAAGTTGAATATATGAAAGACATCGATCAGCAAGGCGGACTCGCCTTCATCATCATACACTTTAAGTTTAATGACTCCTACTATCTGGTACCATTCGAAATCATTCGGGATTACTATCTTAAGGGCGAAAGACGTTCTATCCCTTTCAAGGCCATGAACGAACGGTTTCTCATTAAGAAAGAACGCTCAGGGAGTATTTTAAATTACTTGGTGACATTAAATGAATATGTCAACTATAAAGCTGAACTTTCAAAGTAATAAGCGTTAACGTGCCGGTAAAAATAGTATGTTAATATGGAGGAAAATATGAAACTCTATGTCGTAAACAGCTTCACCTATCAAGGGCACGGCGGAAATCCAGCAGGCATCGTTTTGGATTTTGACAGTGAACTTAGAGATTTTGAAATGCAAGATATCGCTCGCTCGGCAGGATTTTCTGAAACGGCTTTCATCAGAAAAGGACATGTCACCAGTGATTTTGATATCCGATTTTTTACACCTACTGATGAAGTGGATTTATGTGGTCATGCCATAGTGGCATCGTTCTGGTTTATGTCACATATGGGCTTTATCGTCCTTGGTAGCTACACTCAAAAAACAAAAGCAGGACTTCTGCGTGTTCAGGTGATAGACATACCATCCAAAAGCACAGAGCGTAGAGATTTTAAAGTCATCATGGAGCAGGCTTCTCCGAAAAAGAGAGCGACTGAAACATGGATGGACGAGGGTTTTAAACTAAGTTTTCCAAGCTTTAAACCCCATGGGCACTTACCGATGGAAGTCTGGAGCACCGGACTTGAAGATTTGCTTTTACCATTAGAACACCTCGATGATCTGCATCAGTTAGAGGTCGACTTTCCAGCCTTATCCGAATACTCAAGGCATCACAACCTCGTCGGCGTCCATGCATTTTGCATCGGAAAGCATCAGATTCACGCGAGAAATTTTGCCCCTTTATACGGCATAAATGAAGAGTCGGCTACGGGGACGTCTAACGGTGCGCTTGCAGCCTACTTACACGAGCATTTATACCCAGATTTAAAGACGCTGGAGATCGACGTGCTTCAAGGTGAAGCCATGCAGGCTACCAGTCTCATACAGGTTATCTCCGAAAAATCAGATTCACAGCACACCGTTTGGGTGGGTGGACAATGTCATTTCATCGCAGAAATAGAAATCTAAATAAAAGGGGACGGTTGCTCATCGGCAAACGTCCCCTTTTCCTTCTGGTCTGAAGTTTTATACTTTTGGATGCTTATTTAATTCTGCCATCCGTAGAGATGGTAATCTCACTGTAAGGCACGATGCATTGCGCTTTGAGCATGGCTGCTCTAACGGCTTGAATCATACCACCACAGCAAGGAACTTCCATCCTCACCACAGTGATGCTTTTAATCGTATTTTTGCTTAAAATTTCAGCGATTTTATCTGTATTGTATTGGTTGTCATCGAGTTTAGGACAGCCGATGATGGTGGTTTTGCCTTTGATGAAATCTCTGTGGAAATCGCCATAGGCAAACGCGGTACAATCCGCTGCGATGAGAAGGTCTGCATTGTCGAAATACGGCGCAGTTGGATTGACGAGCTTAAGCTGAACAGGCCACTGCATGAGTTCAGACGGAATCGTAAAGTCTACAGATGCACTTGCGTTCGTTCTCACGTCTGTTTTTGGTGCCGTATCCAGAGTAAACGATACGGTGCGATCAAATGTCTTCGCCGCTGACCCAGAACAACCACAGCCGCCGCCTTCTCCGTGAACATGAGCTGTTTGCATCGGCTGAATGCTCGGTTTAGCTTTGATATTTTTTCTAGTCGAATCAAATTCTTCTGTTTCTTTTTCGACCACGTGGATGGCGTCCACAGGACATTTCGGTAAACACATGCCCAAGCCATCACAGTACGATTCACTCACCAACTTGGCTTTGCCATCGATGATTTCGATAGCGCCTTGCATACACGCTCCTGCACATAAGCCACATCCGATACATTTATCTTCATTGATTTCAATCACATTTCTTTTCATTTTGACCTCCAGCTTTCTTTATCTTGATTTCATTATAAAGCGAAGGTGCACTTCTGTCTGTAACATTTGTTACTTTTTAAATGACCATATCGTTGTATAAATTGCATTTTCCTTTGTATAAATCAATGGGAATTACGGACTTATCAATTCCACCAATCACACGTGCTGGAACGCCCACAGCCGTAGATTCGGTCTTTGTATCTGTGAGGACCACAGAACCAGCCCCAATTTTCGTGCCTGCTGCGATATGGATGGGACCCAGTATTTTAGCGCCTGCACCGATGGTGACGCGATCGCCTATGGTCGGATGGCGTTTGCCCGTATCTTTGCCCGTACCACCTAAAGTCACGCCTTGGTAGATGGTGACATAATCTCCGATCACAGCCGTTTCGCCGATGACCACCCCTGTGCCATGATCGATAAAGAGGGCTTTGCCGATGGTTGCACCTGGATGAATCTCTATTCCTGTCAAAAATCGACCCAGTTGGGATAAAAATCTCGCTGCGAAATAGCGTTGGTGTCTGTACATGAAGTTGGCCATTCTGTAAAGTCCCATCGCATGGACCGAAGGGTATAAGAGTATAATTTCAGCGTAGCTTTTGGCTGCTGGATCGTTTTCTTTAATAAATTTAAGATATTCTTTGATGCGTTTCATCATCTTCATCATCCTTTTTCTTTTACAAATGCGCTTATAAAAACACTTGGTTTGAGATATATTTGTCGCCACCATCTGGGGAAATCACGAGAACTTTTTTACCTTTTCCTAGTCTTTTAGCCGTTTTAAGAGCACCTATGATGGCAGCGCCACTGGAAATACCCAAGAAAAGACCTTCTTCTTCGAAGATTTTTTTCGTCATCGCATAGGCTTCCGTACTGTCCACATGCTCGATGTGATCCACCACAGATTGATCATAAATGCCAGGGACAAATCCAGCGCCAATCCCTTGGATTTTATGAGGACCTGGCTTTCCACCTGATAAGACTGGTGACTCTGTTGGCTCTACAGCCACAACTTCGATGTTTTTAAAGTGTTCTTTCACTCTTGCACCTGCACCAGATATGGTTCCGCCTGTTCCTACTGACACCACAAAGGCGTCTAATGCTTCGAAATCTCTGATGATTTCTTGACCTGTGGTTCTATAGTGAATGTTACGGTTCGCTTGATTGTTAAACTGTTGCGGCATAAAAAAGGCTGTTTCTTCTGATAGGCGTGTTGCTTCTTGGATCGCACCACTCATGCCTTTGCTGCCATCGGTTAAGATGAGTTCAGCACCATAGGATTTGATGATGTTACGTCTTTCCACACTCATGGTATCCGGCATGACGATGTTTACAGGATACCCTTTTAATTTTCCGATGTACGCTAAAGCGATGCCCGTATTGCCGCTGGTCGGTTCGATGATGGACATCCCAGGTTTTAAAAGCCCAGCTTCTTCAGCTTCAAGAATCATGCCGAGAGCCGCTCTGGCTTTTACGCTTCCTGTGAGATTCATGCCTTCTAACTTCACATACACCTCTGCCATATCTTCATCGACAATATGTTTTAACTGTACCACAGGTGTATTTCCGATTAAGTCTAAAATTTGATCTTTTTTCATGGTTATTCTCCTTATATGGTTTAATTTCACGTTCTTCATGTACGGCTTCTCATCAACTCTAGGATTTACTTGACTCATGGTAGTTTCATTTATGGTATAAAAAAATACCCCATCTCTTGCTAATACAAGAGACGAAGTATACTCCGCGGTTCCACTCTAATTGATCGTTTCCGATCCACTTCAAACACTTGATCACTCGTGTGCTCTATCTCTGTAACGGGAGAACCCGATGTAGCCTACTTTATTCGGTACATTGCTCCAAAGGGCACTTCGCAATAGGTCACTCAAGAACTTTCACCAACCGTTCTCTCTCTAAAAAGATCATTATTGTTACTTTCCTTTTTCTTCGCAGTCATCATTCAGTTTTAATTCCAAGTAAATCAGTACGAATTCTTAATTGCTATTCTACCGTTGTTTCAGAAATCTGTCAACACTTAATTCGTGAACAATTTGTTAAGGCTATCCATATAAAAAAATTTATGTTAGAATAGAACTGAGGTGATCACATGGATTTTAGACAACTAGAGGCGTTCGTAAACGTGGCTCGCTATAAAAATTTTTCAAAGGCTGGCAAAGCGTTATTTTTATCACAACCGACCATAAGCTTGCATATCTCTAATTTAGAAAAGGAGCTCAACGCCCCTTTATTTGATCGTACTTCAAAAGAAGTCAACCTCACTCCTGCTGGATCTGAGTTCTTAAATTATGCGCTTGATATGATCAATATGAAGAATAAAGCCATTCACAACATCATATCCTCGCAAAAGAAAATCTCAGGTTCCATCAAGATTTCTGCTTCCACCACACCGTGTTTGGTTCTGCTTCCCAACGCCATCGAAAAATTTCAAGCCCTTCATCCAGAAGTGAAGTTTATCATCGAAGAAAAAACCTCACAGGCGATTTTAGAAGATGTGTGTTCTTTAACCAGCGATTTGGGACTCATCGGCATGCAAGTGGAAAATGAACGTTTTATTTCACAACATCTTTTTGACGACGAGCTGGTGTTTATTTGCTCTAAAGACACACCCTTAGACGGCATCGTAGAAATCTCAGACATCAGCCAATATAAATTCATCAACCGCAGCGACATGTCTGCCACCCGAAAAGAACTGGAAAACCTCATGATGGAACAAGGTTATGATTTTGCTATGAGTGACAACGTCGTAGAATGCGATAACATGAACCTCATTTTAAATTTAGTGTCTAAAGGTGTCGGCATATCCTTCATGTCCAAAACCATCTATGACTGCTCAAAAGCCATGGAAAAAGTGAAGTCCTTCCAAGTGAGAGGATTGAGCCTCACGCGTAATATCAATGTCCTCACCAACCGCAGAAGAACCCTTTCCCCTGCGGCAGAAGACTTTATTAAACTTTTAAAAGCAGACGCTAAACAGGAGGACCATTGTAACAAATAAACGCTTATATCTCTTGTTTTAAGATAAAACCGATGAGAATCGTTTTTAGAGTTTCTGGCTTCTCAAAAATAGCCACGTGACCACAATCTGGGATGATGACCATCTCAGATTTTTTTATTTTCTCAGCGATGATTTTCGAATATTTGGGGCTCTTCAGCAAATCATCTTCGCCACAAACCACCAAAGCAGGGCATTCTATCCCACTGATGGCCTCAGTCATATCCACTTCACGTATAAATGTCTCATAAAGAATCTTTTGTCCATCAAAATATGATTCGGGGATATGCTTCATCGCTTCAGCTCGCTTTACTAAAAAATCTCGCCGATTTACAATATACGATTTTCCATAAATGGACGGCAACATTCCCCAAAAGAATTTTTCACCATCTTTAAGATCGCACAGAGCAGACCAATGATCGACAAACGATCGCATCAGAGCATCTGTTTCTGATACTGAATCGATGATGGAGATGGATCTTACTTTTTCAG
>RRZU012020137.1_pt1 | contig 15292 bp, 9 predicted proteins | sample 2165561 | NCBI WGS metagenome assembly RRZU01 (sample SAMN10456909, study PRJNA506462) | wastewater metagenome | isolation source: wastewater sludge | place: USA: Moscow, Idaho
CGCCGTACTGTTCAGGTAAGCGGGTCGCTCGTCGAGATAGACGCGATACAGCTGCTCGGCTTCGGTCTTGCGCAGGCGCTCGGCATAGGGCGCGTCGGGAAGCCATTTCTTGAGCTGAATCCTGGCGACGGGCGCCTCGTCAGCCATTTTCGCCTTGCTCGCCGGAGCGGCTGCATCCATCCGCGACATCGGCGCAGCGGCCGGCGCCGGTGGTGCTGCCGAAGCGGGCTGGCTTCGTTCCATCATCATGCCGGGCGCGGCTCCTGCGGCCGCTGCCACTTTGGCTTCCTGCCTGACCTGCGGGCGCTCTCCCTTGGGGAATTCGCGTTCCCACCAGGCCTGTTTTTCCTTGAAGCGACGCACGATGTCTTCCAGGTGGCTGGCGCGGTCGCGTTCGACCTGTTGCCTACGGCTTGCCGCGAGCCGCTCATAGTCGGCACGCAGCTCGGCCGGGGGCGGGATTTCATGGCGCACATAGTCTTCGACGCGATCCAGGACGATCAGCGAGGTGCCCGGAGTGACCAGACCGAAGGACTTGCCGAGGCGGGCGATGGCTGCCCGATGGATGGCCCGCTCCGGCAACAACTGCTGCAGCCGCAGGCGTGCCCAGGCCTGCGCCGCAATACTGGCCGGCAGTGTGTTCGTGCCGCCGACCCGGACTTGCTGGCGTTCGATCCCGCCGCCGGGTTTGCGCCATTCCAGATCGATGACTGCCGTCGGCTCGGTCAGGACGCCGGCCACCGCCAGGCGCCCCGATTCCTGATCGGGCGGCGCCGCCACCAGCTCGCGTGCGCCGTTGGAACGTAGGCTGGCCAGGCCTGGGCCGATGCTGCGCAGCGCCGTCACCGCCACCGCCGGCGAAGTCGCGAGCAGATCGACAAAGGCGCCGCCGCTCCTGGTCGCCGCCTGGCGCAAACGCTCGCCATCAGCCGCTGCGGCAGCGCTGACGGCAAACAGCGGCAGGTCGAAATCGGGCATGGCCTGGGCCGAAAAATTGCCCAGGCCGTCGGAGAACAACAGCACGGCGTCCGCCGCTGCTTGCGGGCGAAAAGCCGCCATGTTGGTAGCGCCGTCGTAGCTCACCTGCTCCAGTCGCGCGCGCAGAGCTGACCAGTCGCCTCCCTTGACGACAAAACTGCCGCCGTCCTCGGCGCTGTCGCGCGCCAGCGTCAGCCGCACCCGGCAATTGCCGAGAGCCTTGAAATAGGCATCGAGCAGGGCAAATTCGCGCCCGTGCTCGCGATTGGCACCGGAACCTGAAGCGTCCCAGACCAGAGCCAATTGCCCTGGTTTCGGTCGTGCGGCACGGCTCATCCCAGGCCCTGGCAGTTCGGCGTAGAAGTACCGTTTACCATCGAATTCTTCCACGGTCAGCAGCGGGCCGGTATGTGGCGAGAGGCTCACTTCGGCCAGCCGCTCCGGCGAATAGTCGCGGCGATGCACTTCCAGCGTTGCGCCGCCTGCGCGGTTTTCCCAGCGGGCAGCGCTCAGGCCGCGCAGCACCCTGGCGGCATCGGCCTGGAGTCCGGGCGCCTGAATACGCAGATCGAAGCTTCCCAGTCGTTCGCCGAAAGCCAAAGGCAGGCGCAGCAATGCCGTGCCATCACGCCTTTCCGGTAGATGTTCGCTGATCGTCAGTGACACCTTGCGATCGCCTTGCGCAGGAATCGGGTAGATGCGCAACTTGTAGTTGTTGCCCTGGGTGGCCTCCAGCAGAGCCGGATCGACTCTCGTCCGCGTCACCTCCTCGAAAACTTCCTGACCGCGAGCCTTGTCGACGGGTACCGCCGGCCGCCACTTGCCGTCGAAATCGAGGGCGAAGCCACTGACCTCCTGACCATCGAGCAGGGGGAACTGCAGTTCGCCTTCGAGCAGACGGGCGTTGGGATTGTGGAAGGTCATTTCGACCGTGCTCTTCGCCAGACGGCCAACGACCAGCACATCGATGCTGACGCGAGCCAGCCGCAGCGGCTGTGCCGCTGCCGGCGCGCGCAGAATGATGGGGGGCACCACCACCGGCGATGGATCGCTGATCAGCAGACCCTGGGTGCTCGCTGCCTGCGCAGCGAAGAACAGTGCCGTCAATGCAAGAGCTTTCGATATTTTCATGATTTGGCCCATCTCCAAATGAAACGCAATGAGCAGGTAAACGGCGAGTTGCGGTCAACGGGGTCAAAGAGGGGCAAAATCGATTGCCTGCCGCGTCGGCTTCGGCTTACACCAGCCTGCGTGCTGTCGCCAGCAGGTAGCCGATGATGCACGAAGTGCCGACACCGATCAGGCCAGGCGCAATGAAACTGTGGTTGATCAGGTACTTGCCGATGTGGGTGGTGCCTGAACGATCGAACTGGATGGCCGCCAGGTCGCTCGGGTAGGTCGGCAGGATGTAGTAGCCGTAGCTGGCCGCAGCAAAAGCGACGACGAAGCCCGGCGGGACGCCGATCGACAGCGCCACCGGTACCATCGCACTGATCGCCGCGGCCTGCGAGTTGACGAACTTGGAGACGATCAAGAGCGCCAGGGCGTAGGTCCAGGGGTGTGTCTGGACGATGCCGGCAAGGCCGTCCTTGATGACCGGAAGGTTGGCTTCGAAAACCGAATCGGCCATCCAGGCCACCCCAAAAACCGCCACCACCGCGATCATTCCCGCCCGGAATACCTCGGTCTTGCCGATCGTCGCGGGATCGATCCGGGTGAAGATGATGATGAAGGCGCCGGCCATCATCATGAACATCTGGATGGTCAGCACCATCGATACCGGCTTGCCGCCAAACTGCGGCCGCAAGGCTTCGTCCGCACCCAGGAGTGCGACCACCGCGATCGCGCTGACAAAGATCCACATTGCCGTCCATTGGCTGCGCTCGATTTTCTTGCCGAGCAGCGTCGTCGCTTCGCCATAAACGAACTTGCGGTTTTCGGGGTCGGCGATGAACTTCTGGAAATCTTCATCCTGGTCGAGATCCTTGCCGCGGAACCAACTGAAAATGCCGACCATCAGCACGCCACAGAGGGTCGATGGAATGGTCACCGAGAGCAGCGTCACGAAGTCGATCAGTGGCGCACCCGCGGGTGCCTTGGCCAGGAAAGCGGCCAGCGAGACGACGGCGACCGACACCGGACTGGCGATGATGCCCATCTGGGCGCCAATCGACGAACCTGCCATCGGACGTTCGGGGCGGATGCCGTTCTTGATCGCAATGTCGTAGATGATCGGCAGCATGGTATACACGACGTGGCCGGTGCCGCACAGCATGGTCAGGAAGGTAGTGACGAAAGGCGCCAGGATCGATACGTATTTCGGATTGCGCCGCAGGACCTTCTCGGCCAGGAGCAGCAGCACTTCGAGACCACCCGAAGCCTGCAGGGTTGCCGAAGCAGCGACCACGGCGACGATCGTCAGCATCACATCCACTGGCGGCTTGCCGGGCGGCACGTGGAAAACGAAGACGAGAATGACGACGCCAATACCGCCCAGCAGTCCGAGCGCCACACCGCCCTTGCGCGCGCCATAGAACAGGCAGGCCAGAATGAGGAGCAATTCGAGAGTCAGTAGCATGGTGATGAACCCTTTTCGCGTAGTTGCCAGCCTGGAGGACAGCATTCGCTGTTGTGGTGGCGACGCGATGTCGCTTACAGCCGCCACTGACCGGCAATGCTACAAGATCCCGCCGGGAAGGCGTTATATTTTGGATCAGCAACTCTGCCAGCGAAGCAGATTCCGCGCTGCCTCCGTATAAGCTCATAAGCAAAGATTCGTTGGCTGTCGTGCAGCGCTCTCCTAGACTCCGTCCCACCCATTGATTGAACGGAGTTCTCATGAAGTTGAAACGTCTTCTTGCCGGCCTGCTGACCAGCGCACTGATTATCGGCAGTGCGGTCGCTGCCGACATCTCTCTTTTGAACGTCTCCTACGACCCCACCCGCGAGTTGTACCAGGACTTCAACGCCGCTTTTGCCAAACACTGGCAGGGCAAGACCGGTGATACGCTCAAAGTGAACGCTTCGCATGGCGGTTCCGGCAAACAGGCGCGCTCGGTGATCGACGGCATCGATGCCGACGTGGTCACCCTGGCGCTGGCCTATGACATCGACGCCATCGCCGACAAGGGCATCGTGCCGCTCGACTGGCAGAAGCGGCTGCCCAACAACGCCGCGCCCTACACCTCGACGATCGTCTTCCTGGTCCGCAAGGGCAACCCCAAAGCCATCAAGGACTGGAACGATCTGGTCAAGCCCGGCGTCTCGATCGTCACCCCCAACCCCAAGACTTCTGGCGGCGCGCGCTGGAATTACCTCGCTGCCTGGGCCTATGCGCTGAAGCAAGCCGGCGGCAACGAAGCCCGGGCCAAAGAGTTCGTTGGCCAGATCTACGGCAACGTCAAGGTGCTCGATTCCGGAGCACGCGGTTCGACGACCACCTTCGTCGAGCGCGGCATCGGCGACGTGCTGCTTGCCTGGGAGAACGAAGCCTACCTGGCGATCAAGGAACTCGGGCCGGACAAGTTCGAGATCGTCACGCCGTCCTTGTCGATTCTTGCCGAGCCACCGGTTTCCGTGGTTGACAAAGTGGTCGACAAGCGGGGGACGCGCAAGGTCGCGCAGGCCTACCTCGAATACCTGTACTCGCCCGAAGGCCAGGAAATCGCTGCCAAACACTATTACCGGCCGCGCGACGCCAAGGTTGCCGCCAGGTACGCCAAGCAGTTCGGCAAGGTCAACCTGGTCACCATCGACGATATTTTCGGTGGTTGGCGGAATGCCCAGAAGCTGCATTTCTCGGACGGCGGCATCTTCGACCAGATCTACGTTCCCGGCGGAAGACGTTGAATCTCGTTTGAAACCTCGCTTGAAACTCCGACTGAATCGTCGGAGGAATCCACTGCAGCAGAAAGAGAAAATGAACAAGTTCTTGTCTTTGTCGAGGCCGGCATGGCCAGCCTGAAGCGCTTCAGTCCCTTGCCGGGCTTTGGCCTGGCGATGGGCTACACGCTGGTCTATCTGACCCTGATCGTGCTGATTCCGCTCACAGCAGTCGGTGCCAAGACGCTGACCCTCGGCTGGGATGCTTTCTGGTCTGCGGTCAGTAGTCCGCGCGTGCTCGCTTCGTATCAGCTCAGCTTTGGCGCCTCGCTGCTGGCGGCCGGCATCAATGTCATTTTCGGCCTGATCTTTGCCTGGGTGCTGGTACGCTACCGCTTTCCCGGCAAGGGCCTGGTCGATGCTCTGGTGGACCTGCCTTTTGCCCTGCCGACGGCGGTGGCCGGCATCGCCTTGGCAACCATCTACGCGGAGAATGGCCCGGTCGGCGAACTGCTCAAGAGGTTCGGAATCGAGATCGCGTACACGCCTTACGGGGTGTTGCTGGCACTGGTCTTCATCGGCCTGCCGTTTGTCGTGCGTACGGTACAACCGGTGCTCGCCGACCTCGAAAAGGAAGTCGAGGAAGCCGCCGCCGGCCTCGGGGCCTCGCGCTGGCAGACCTTCGTCAAGGTCATCCTGCCGCACATCACCCCGGCACTGCTGACCGGTTTCGCGATGGCCTTCGCCCGCGCCGTCGGCGAATACGGATCGGTGATCTTCATCGCCGGCAATGTACCGATGGTCTCCGAGATCACGCCACTGTTGATCATCACCAAGCTCGAACAGTACGACTACGCCGGCGCCACCGCGGTTGCTTCGGTGATGCTGGTCATCTCCTTCATCCTGCTGCTGATCATCAATGCGCTGCAGGGCTGGATGCAGCAACGATACACGGCAGAGGCCTGAGATGAGTGGAACGATTGCCTTGAAACCCGGCAGCCTGGCGCGTCATGAGACACTCAGCACGCACGAGCCAGCCTGGGTGAGGGGGGTGCTGATCGGCATCGCGCTGACCTTCTTCGCCGTATTTTTGCTGCTGCCGCTGGCGACGGTTTTTGCCGAAGCCTTGCGCAAGGGTTGGGGGGCTTACGCAGCGGCGCTGGTCCACCCGGATGCCCGCTCGGCGATTACGCTGACGGTGCTGGTCGCTCTGGTCGCGGTTCCGCTGAACCTGGTGTTCGGGGTCGCCGCCTCATGGGCGATCGCCAAGTTCGAGTTCTCCGGCAAGCGCCTGCTGATCACCCTGATCGACCTGCCTTTTTCCGTGTCGCCGGTGATCTCGGGCCTGATCTACGTGTTGATGTTCGGCGCGCAGGGCTGGTTCGGCCCCTGGCTGCAGGCACACGACATCAAGATCATCTTCGCCCTGCCCGGGATCGTGCTGGCGACGATCTTCGTCACTTTCCCTTTCGTCGCCCGTGAGCTGATTCCGCTGATGGAAGCGCAGGGCTCGGAAGAAGAGGAAGCGGCGGTCGTCCTCGGCGCTTCCGGTTGGCAGATGTTCTGGTACACCACGCTGCCCAGCATCAAATGGGGCCTGCTGTACGGGGTGATTCTGTGCAACGCGCGTGCGATGGGCGAGTTCGGCGCGGTGTCGGTGGTCTCCGGGCATATTCGCGGGATGACCAATACCCTGCCGCTGCACGTCGAGATTCTCTACAACGAATACAACTACGCCGCAGCCTTTGCCGTGGCCTCGCTGCTGGCTCTGCTGGCGATCGTCACGCTCGGGCTGAAAACGCTGGTCGAGCGGCAGACGCATCGGCAGCAGCAAGAGAAAAATGAACTTTCCGGAGAATGAGCCATGAGCATCGCCATCCGCAACATCAGCAAGCAGTTCGGCGCTTTCAAGGCGCTCGACGACGTCTCGATCGAAATTCCTTCCGGTGAACTGGTCGCCCTGCTGGGCCCGTCGGGTTGCGGCAAGACGACATTGCTGCGCATCATCGCCGGCCTCGAATACGCCGATCAGGGCCAGATCCTGCTCGCAGGCGACGATACCTCGGCTCGCCACGCCCGTGATCGCCAGGTCGGTTTCGTCTTCCAGCACTATGCGCTGTTTCGCCACATGAGCGTTTTCGATAACGTCGCTTTCGGCCTGCGCGTCAAGCCGCGGCGCTACCGTCCCGCCGAAGCGGAGATCAGGCGCAGGGTGAAGCGTCTGCTCGAGTTGGTGCAACTCGACTGGCTGGCCGACCGCTACCCGACCCAGCTTTCAGGCGGTCAGCGCCAACGCATTGCACTGGCGCGTGCACTGGCAGTGGAGCCGAAGGTGTTGCTGCTCGACGAACCTTTCGGCGCCCTTGATGCCAAGGTGCGCGAGGAATTGCGGCGCTGGTTGCGGCAGTTGCACGACGAAATCCACGTCACCAGCGTTTTCGTCACCCACGACCAGGAAGAAGCGCTCGAGGTCTCGGACCGGGTAGTCTTGATCAACAAGGGAAAGGTCGAGCAGATTGGTACGCCCGAGTCCGTATATGACCATCCGGCGACACCTTTCGTCGCCAACTTTCTCGGCTCGGTCAATCTGTTTCATGGCCGGGTCGAGGACGGACAGCTGCACCTGGGCGAGCACCAGGTCGGTGCCGCCGACGGCAACGACGGCAAGGCGGTGGCCTTCGTGCGTCCGCACGAGTTCGAGCTGGTGCCGGGTTGGGCTGAGCGTGACGGCCTGCCGGCGACGATCGTCCGCGTCGTCTCGGTCGGGCCCAGCGCGCAGATTGAGCTGAGCCGCTCCGACGGCGAACTGGTCGAGGTCTCGATCGCGCGCGATTCCTTCCGCCTGCTGGGTCTTGGCAAGGGAGACCAGGTGTTGCTGCGCCCACGCCATATCCGCGTCTTCCAGGCCGAAGCGCAGGCGGCTTGAGGAAACCCGATGAACTTTCAGCAACTTCGCATCATTCGCGAAACGCTGCGCCAGGATTTCAACCTGACCGAGGTGGCAAGTGCGTTGTACACCTCGCAACCGGGGGTCAGCAAGCATATCAAGGACCTCGAGGACGAACTCGGCATCGAGATCTTCGTGCGCCGTGGCAAGCGTCTGCTGGGACTGACCGAGCCAGGCAAGGAACTGGTTGAAGTGGTGAACCGGATTCTGCTGGACACCCAGAACCTGCGCCGTATTGCCGACCAGTTTGCCAGTCGGGAAAGTGGCCATTTCGTGGTCGCCACCACGCACACCCAGGCGCGCTATGCGCTGCCGCAGATCATCAAGTGGTTCAAGACCGATTATCCGCGCGTGCATCTCGCACTGCACCAGGGCAGTCCGGTGGACATCGCCGAACAGCTCGTGGCGGGCGAAGCCGATGTCGGCATCGCCACCGAACGACTCGATAAGGTGCCGGAATTGGTCACCTTCCCGTTCTATCGCTGGTACCACGCGGTGATCGTTCCCTACGGCCACCCCCTCCTGAAGGTCAAGGACCTGACGCTGGAGTTGATCGGCGAGTATCCGATCATCACCTATCATGAGGGCTTTACCGGCCGGACGCATATCGACAAGGCTTTTGCCGACGCTGGCGTCGTGCCGGACATCGTGCTTTCGGCGATTGATGCCGATGTGATCAAGACCTATGTCGAACTCGACCTCGGCGTAGGCATCGTCGCATCAATGGCCTACGACGGCTTCAAGGACCGCAACCTGGCGCTGATCCCGGTGCCGCACCTGTTCCCGGAAAGCACCACCCGTCTGGCTGTGCGCCGCGGCACCTATCTGCGCAGCTATGCGCTGGCGTTCATCGAAAAGGTCTGTCCGGAGATCGGGGAAGAAAACCTCAAAGCGGCGATTCAGAAACAGAACGGCAGTGAGTGACTCGCGCAAAAGCGATGATGGCGATCACGGCGATGCCCAGAATGACCAAGTCATTGACCAGGAACTGTGTGGCCGAATGCACCATGAATCCCAGGCCACTCGTCACTATGGGCTTAAATTTGGAACTGCTGGATCCGCAGAACCTCTTGAATTGGTCCGTGTCGCGCGGCCTTTGAGAAGAAAAACGCGCATCCGGCCTTTGCCCTTGACTGCAATCTCGCCACGATCCTTGCAGATGAAGTCGGGTGGCAGCAAGGCGCGTGTCGCGTCGCTGATCTGAATCTCGCCGGATATTCCCTGCGATTCCATGCGCGCGGCGATATTGACCGTGTCGCCCCAGAGGTCGTAGATGAAGCGCTTCTTTCCGATCACGCCAGCCACTACTGCACCCGAATTGATACCGATACGGATCTCCAGCCCAGGGAAATCCTTGATCGCCGTCTGCATCTGCAAAGCCAGTTCCGCGGCTGCGACGGCGTGATCGGGACGTGCTTCGGGAATGCCCGCTGCGACCATGTACGCATCGCCAATCGTCTTGATCTTTTCCAGCCCGCCTTGCTCGGTGAGATCATCGAAACGTGTAAAGATGGCATCCAGGAGACCAACCACATTGGGCAGCGATTCGGACAGCGCGGTGTAGCCGACGATGTCTGCAAAGAGCACGCTGCATTCCCCGAAGGCATCGGCAAAGGTGCGTCCCTCGCGGCGCAAGCGCTGGCTGATCGTCGCCGGCAACATGTTTTCAAGGAGTGCTTCCATGCGCGCATTGGCACTGGCGAGTTGTTTCTCGGCTTCCGCCAGATCGGCCACGAAAAGCCGGGCCACCCAGATCAGCGAAGCGAAATTCGCCAGCGAGAGTATCCAGCGGCCTGTTCGTTGCGCCTCGGAGTCGTAGGCCAGACCCAGTGGCGGCAAGCTCACGAGAGCCAGTTCGACGGAAACGAAGATCAGCACACAGGCGCCTACATACACCCGCCGCCCGCGCTGACTGTGCTCGAAGAACAAGAGATATGCGCCGACGATCAGCGGCAGCAGGTGGTAATGGCTCATGCTGAGAAATGGACCGGTCACCCCTTCGAGCGCAATCATCCCTGCGACGACCGGAATGACGATGCAGAAATAGCTGTGACCGGCAAGTCCGAGCCGACCGCGGGAGAGGCAGAACCACACCCAGGCCGCCCCACCGCCCGAAATTCCCTGCAGGATCAGTGTCGGCCAGTCGCCTCGCATCAGCGCAACGACACTCCATGCGATCGCATAGGCGAGCAGAAATCCGACTCCGGCATGCAGCAAGCGCACCGCCCGGAGGCGACGATACTGGCGAAATTCGACATCGGTGTAGACGAAATCACCCAGGGCACTGCTGTTCTTCACCATTCCTCCTGACTCCCGCCGGCCTCGGCAGAGCGGTTACATCCACGCAGGCGGGATTCTATGGCGATTCTTCGCGGAGGGGCCTCTCGACCAGCAAAGATGCCCCGGCAACATCGTACCAGGGTAACCGTTCGAGACGGTAGTCCCGCCATGCCAGGGAAGCAATCGACTCATCTCGCGCGGTGAACTCCTGATGGCTTTGCGATGATTGACCGCAAGGATGGTGGGCGATACATTGCATTCTCCCGAGAAGACAGGCAGTGGTTTCGCCTGTTTGCCGCTCGCTTCACTTTGGCAGCAAGCATATCTCAGATGAGCAGACGAACCAGGCGCACCCCCGCCGCAGCGGCGCCGACACCCCCCGCAGGACAGAGGCCGCAGCGCCGGCTCTGGATTGCCGTCGCCCTGGTACTGACCCTGCTGGTCGCCGCCGGGACGGTGTTCTGGGTCAGCTCGGCAAAGGTGCCAGCCCCGGCAGTCGCCTCGTCGGCCTTGCCTGCAGCCGTCACCGAGGCGGTGGCGGCAGTCACGGCCGCCAGCTACGTCGGCGCCGAGACCTGCAAGACCTGCCATGAAAGCGAATTCCAGGCGTGGTCGGGTTCGCATCATCAGCTCGCGATGCAGGAGGCGACGGCCGCCAGCGTGCGCGGTGATTTTGCCAACGCCAAATTCAGGAAGGACGGCGTCGAGTCCACCTTCTTCAAGCGCGGCGACAAGTTCATGGTGCACAGCGATGGCCCGGACGGCAAGCTGACCGACTACGAAATCCGCTACACCTTCGGCGTCTATCCCTTGCAGCAGTACCTGATCCCGTTTCCCGGCGGGCGTTATCAGGTGCTGCCGATTGCCTGGGATGCGCGGCCGCAAGGTGAGGGAGGCCAGCGCTGGTTCCACCTCTATCCAAGGCAGAAAATGGATTACCGGGATCCCCTGCACTGGACCGGTGTTTACCATAACTGGGCGCTGCAGTGCGCCGAGTGCCATTCGACCGATCTGCACAAGGGCTACGACGCGGCCAGCAAGACCTACCAGACCACTTTCAGCGAAATCAATGTTGCCTGCGAATCCTGCCACGGCCCCGCATCCGCGCACCTCGACTGGGCCCGGCAGGCCCGGGCGCCCTATCCTCCCCAGGGCAGCAAGGGCCTGCCGACATTGCAAAGCCGTTGGAACGAAGCGTGGAAATTCCCGACCGAAGACGCCAGGTTCGCGGTGCGCGACCGCCCGGCCGACCCTGCCGGAATGAACAGTTGCGCTGCCTGTCACGCCCGCCGCTCGACGCTCAGCGAAGACCGCAAGCCCGGCGCAACGCTCGAAGACAGCCATCGCCTGGCGATGCTTACCGCGCCCAACTACCATGCCGATGGCCAGCAACGTGAAGAGGTCTATGTCTGGGGTTCGTTCCTGCAGAGCAGGATGCATCAGAACGGTGTCACCTGCATGGATTGCCATGAGCCGCACGCGCAGAAGCTGCGCGCCGCAGGCAACGCGCTGTGCACCCGTTGTCACGCTGCCGCCGAGTTCGATGCGTTCAAGCATCACCAGCACCTCGCTGGTGGCAAGGGTACGCAGTGCGTGACCTGCCACATGCCGACGCAGAACTACATGGTGATCCACGCTCGCCAGGATCACAGCCTGCGTATCCCGCGTCCCGACCTCTCGATCGCTTTCGGCAGCCCGAATGCCTGCACACAGTGTCACACCAACAAGACCGCGCAGTGGGCGGCCAGTGCCATGGACCGCTGGTACGGCAAGCGCTGGCGCGAGCGACCGCACTACGGAAGTACCCTGCACGCCGGCGAGACGCAGGGCCTGCGTGCCTTGCCGAGTCTGCTCGAACTCGCCGCCAACCCGACGGCACCGGCAATCGTCCGGGCGACTGCCGCGACGCTGGCACAGCCCTATGCCAGTCCCGCCACCCTGCCGGCCGCGCGCGCGCTGCTGCACGACGCCGACCCGTCGCTGCGTGTCGCCGCACTTGGCATGATCGCGCCGGCCGATCCGGTCAACCGCGTGCGCAGTGGCGCACCGCTACTCTCGGACCCGGTGCGTGGCGTGCGCATCGAAGCTGCACGCATCCTCGCCGATGTGCCGGATACGCAACTTCCAGAGGGGAAGCGTGCCGCTCGTGCGGCTGCGCTGCAGGAGTACGAGACGGCGCTGGCGCTGGAGGCCGACTGGCCTTCCGGGCAGGTCAACCTTGGCAACCTGCGTTTGCGGCAAGGACGCGCCGACGCAGCGATTGCGGCTTTCGAACGCGCCATCGCGCTTGACAAGGGCTTCAGCGGTGCCTACGTCAATCTCGCCGATGCATTTCGCCAACTCGGGCGCGAGCCGGCAGCGGAAGAGACCCTGCGCCGGGGTCTGGCGGTGCTGCCTCGCGATGCCGACCTGCATCACGCGCTTGGCCTGTTGCTGACGCGCAAGGGCGAGCAGGCCGATGCGCTCAGGGAATTCGCCAAGGCCGCCAGGTTCGCCCCGGACAACGCACGCTATGCCTATGTGCAAGCCATCGCAGTCGATTCTTCCGGCAAGCGCGAGCAGGCGCTGGCGTTGCTGCGCAGCGCCAAGCAGCGGCATCCGAACGATGTCGACATTCTCGGCGCATTGCTTTCGATCAGTCGCGAGTCGGGCGACCATCCAGCCGCCCTGCGCTACGCCAGGCTGCTCGCCGAGATGTTGCCGGACAATGCCGGCCTGAACCGCCTGATCGGAGATCTGGAAGGGCGCCAGATCGACCACTGAGCAGGCGGTCCGGCGATGCAGCAGCTGCCCCGTAGGCCCGCAGGGATCAGGCGAAGAGGTCGATGGCCGACCCCGACGATTGCTCACCGGTAGCGGCGCCGGTATAGGCAAGCATCGGCTGGCGGCCCGGTACGCCGGCAGATTTGCCCTCCTGCGTGGCGCCGCCCTCGGTTGCCAGATCCATGCTGGCCTGCATCGCCATGCGCGTGGCCATGGCGGCAACCTGCCGGTCTTGCCCCGAGGGATCGGCGGGGGCAAGCGCGGCGGCCCTGATCTGATCGGCCTTGGCCAGGGTTTCCGCGGGGGTGCGTCCGGGTGAGGTGTCGATCCCGACTTCTCCGCCGATCGCATAACGTTGCCCGTCCGGACCCGATTCATAGGTGAAACTGGCGCCGCTCCGGATCAGGCTGCCGCCGGCGGCGACATGTGCCATTTCGTGGGCGCGCACTTCGCGGTCGCGCTGCTGCAAGGCTCGCAGCCGTTGCTGATCGGCCTCGGAGAGTTGGCCGGGCCCTTGGCCCCTGACTTGAGCGGCTGGCTCGCTGCGTTCGCTTTTGCCGTCTTGTTCGGCTCGCGACGTAGCCCCGTCGGCTTCCGCGTCGCGGCTCGATGGGGACACCTCAGGACGGGCCAGGCGTACGGTGCTGAATACGCTGATCGGCGACAGGCTGGCGATCATTTCTCGATCTCTGGTCAAACCCCCACAAGTTCGAAACAAGGCATTTGCCGCAGCCACGGCAGTTCATCCGGATCACGGGCAAGGATTCGGGTTCCGTCGACATTCGGAGTATATATGCGTCAGCCCAGAATAGGGTGGTGGCGGCCTGTATGCTCGGGCCAGCGGAATATCTTTCCGCCCGAGTTCTGAGGTATCGTTCAAGCCTCGCTAGCCCACTGATCCCCGGAGCCCGACTTGACCCTCCCACCCCTGACGCCTGGCCTGATGCTCGTGCATGGCAATCAACCGGAGATGCTGCGCGAGCTGGTCGTCGAATGGATGAAACGCTATCCGCTGGCGCCGCTCGAGAACGAGATCATCCTGGTGCAGAGCAATGGCATTGCGCAGTGGCTCAAGCTGGCGCTCGCTGCCGATGCGGGGCAGGGTGAGGCAGCAGGGGGCTGCGGGATCGCTGCGGCACTCGAAATTTCGTTGCCGTCGCGCTTTCTGTGGCGGGTGTATCGCGCACTGCTCGGACGACCGGCGGTGCCGGAGAGTTCGCCGTTCGACGAATCGCGGCTGCTCTGGCGTTTGATGCGCTTGCTGCCGGAAGTGATGAACGATGCGGAGTACGCGCCGCTGCTCGGTTTCCTCGACAGGGACAGCGATCGGCGCAAGCGCTTCCAGCTTGCCGAGCGCCTCGCCGACCTCTTCGATCAGTATCAGGTGTATCGCGCCGACTGGCTGGCAGCCTGGGAGGCGGGCCAGGATGTCCTGATCGACGCCCGCGGACGCGAAGAGCCACTGGCGGACGGACATCGCTGGCAGGCAGCGCTCTGGCGCGCCTTGCTGGCCGACGTGCAGGCACGGACCAGCAGGTCCGGCGGCGCGGGTGCGCACGCGGCGGCAGCGAATGCCGGGCGGGCGGGAGTGCACGCAGCCTTCCTGCGTTGCGCCGCGCACTGGCCGGAGGATGAACGTCCCTCCGACCTGCCGCGCCGGGTGATGGTGTTCGGTGTTTCGAGCCTGCCGCAGCAATCTCTGGAAGTGCTCGCGGTGCTGGGGCGCTGGACGCAGGTGCTGATCTGCGTGCACAACCCGTGTCAGCACTACTGGGCCGACATCGTCGCCGACCGCGACCTGCTGCGCAGCAGCGGGCGTCCTCGCCAGTCGCGGCGGCAGGGCATGCCGGAATTCATCGACGACGAACGGCTGCATCTGCACGCGCAGCCGCTGCTCGCCGCCTGGGGCAAACAGGGGCGCGATTTCATCGGTCTGCTCGAAGCACACGACGACGATGCGGCGCGTGCCGGCTACCTGCCGCATTTCGCCGCCATCGGGCAGCGCATCGAGCTGTTCAAGGACTTCGGCGGTGCCACCCTGCTGCAACAACTGCAGGATGACATCCTCGAATTGCGCCCGCTGGCCGAGACGCGCGCGCACTGGCCAGGCGTCGATCCGGCGCGCGATGCTTCGATCCGTTTCCATGTCGCCCACAGTCCGCAGCGCGAAGTCGAGATCCTGCATGATCAACTGCTCGCCGCCTGCAACGCCGACGCAACGCTGCGCCCGCGCGACATCCTCGTCATGGTGCCCGACATCGACCGCTACGCGCCACATGTTCAGGCGGTTTTCGGCCTGCCCGAAGCAAGCGACGCGCGCTACCTGCCGTTCAGCGTCGCCGACCAGGGCCGGCGCCAGGTCGATCCGCTGCTGCAGGCGCTCGAAAAGCTGCTCGATCTGCCGCAGTCACGCCTGGCGGTCAGCGATCTGCTCGACCTGCTCGAAGTGCCAGCGCTGCGGCAGCGCTTCGGCATCGCCGAAGACGAGCTGCCGCAATTGCA
>RRZU013047896.1_pt1 | contig 15292 bp, 12 predicted proteins | sample 2165561 | NCBI WGS metagenome assembly RRZU01 (sample SAMN10456909, study PRJNA506462) | wastewater metagenome | isolation source: wastewater sludge | place: USA: Moscow, Idaho
CAGGGTCCGGGGCACCAGAGCAGATTACACCGGGGCTCACCAGGAGCCGCCGCCACCACCGCCGAAGCCGCCGCCGCCGGAGAAGCCCGAGCCGCCCGTGGAGCCGCCGGTCGCCTTGCTGACCCCGTCCAGTTGGGCCGCGTGCATCGCGCTCGACATCGACGTGGTCAGGTTGCTCATGGCGCTCGCGAAGTACATGCCGTGCATGAGGTCCGCCCCGATGTACCAGGACGTGTCGGCCCTGTAGAGGCCCTGCGCGCCGAGGTCGGCGAACAGCTTGGTCCAGCGGTCGGTGACGCCGTAGACCATGGCGTAGGGCAGGTACTTCGAGAAGATGTCCACACCCTCCTCGAACTTCAGGGTCTCCTTCTCCGCGGTGCGCAGGTACAGCTCGAAGCCCTTCGCCTGGGCGAGGTAGGCCGAGCCCATGGCGCTGCGGCGGCGGAACTTGCGCGACATCGCCATCAGGCCGATGCCGAAGATGATCAGCGGGATGCCGATCAGGGCCCAGCCGAACGACGCCAGGACGATGGCCGCGAACACGCCGCCGGCGGCCAGGATGCCGCCGAGGACCAGCGGTCCCGTCTGCGCCATGGTCGGGTTGGACTTGAACCAGCCCTTTTTCACGACGGAGTCGTAGAGGCCGCTGCGCGCGTGCGGCAGCACCTGCGCGAACTTCTCCTTCTCCAGTTCCTTCGACGTGCGCGACGTCGCCCCCTGGAACAGGTCCGCGAGCAGCTTCGACTCGTACGGCTCCAGCGTCTCCCGGGCCGGGGCCTGCGTGGCGTACAGCGTGAACTTCTTCTTGCCGTTCGACGCGATCTTCATGAACCCCCGCACCGCGAGGTCGACCATGGTCGCGGAGACGTCCACGTCGTCCGCGGTGGTGTCCATCAGCGTGCCGATCTCGCCCGGGCGGGCGCCCTTCGGTGGGTTGAACTGCACCGCGACGGGGAACTTCCCGGACTGTGTGCCCACCGCCGCGTTCGCGCCTGCGCCCGGCACGATGCCGGGCGTCAGGCCGAGGTAGACCTCGTCGCGGGCGTGGCGCCTGCGGATGGCGAGCAGCCCGGCGATCGCGGCGACGAGCCCGGCGCCGGCGACGCCGCCGGTGGCGGGGCTCAGCTCGAAGGCGTTGGCGAGCGTCGGCGCCTTGACCAGCCTCTGCTCGACGCCGCCGAACGTGCCGGCCGGGAAGCCCGCGACGATCTGCACCGGCGTTTTGGGGGACAGCGTCTGGTCGACGGCGAAGCTGGCCGTCTGGCCGGAGTTGGTCGCCTCGCACGGCGTCTGGTCCTCGTAGGGGCCGTAGAAGCACGCCGACTTGGACACGGCCGCGGGGCCGGTGACCTGCACCGTGACGTTCGAGATCTCCGACTCCCATCCGGGGCCGATCACGTCCCAGTTGAGCTCATCCAGCCCGGAGCTCTCCTGGTCCGAGACGATCAGCCCCGTTACGTCGTAGGAGATGGTGTAGTCCTGGGGCGTGGAGTTCCAGGTGTCCTCGTCGCCGATCCGCAGCGACAGCGTCTTGTCGTCGTCCTCGCGGCTGACGTCGGTGCGCGCGCCGGTCGAGGAGCTGACCTGGATGTTGCTGTAGTCGAAGGCGTACTGCCAGTTCGGGTCGGCGCTGTCCTGACGGGTGGGCAGGATGATGTACGGGCCGCGCCCGTCGACCTGCGAGAAGTCCATCGTGAAGTCGATAGTGACCTGCGCCACCCCCTCGCTCGTCAGGTTCGCCGTGACGTCGTAGCGGGTGATGGGCGCCGAGTCGTCCGCGGCGGCGGGCAGCACCACCATCCAGGCGGACACCAGCGCCAACGCCAGGGTGGACAGGACGGCACGCAGCTTCGTCATGGGTTCCAGGGTAGCCGCAGCCCGGGCCCCGTCGACGCCGGCCCGGGCTGCATTGACGGTTCTCAGACCCCCAGCGCGGCGGCCATCTCGGCACGGAGCCGGTCGAGGCGCCCGGCAGCCTCGGTCCGCGCTACGGCGACGTCCTGCGACTCGGCAGGGTCGAGGCGCACCTCCAGGTAGCACTTGAGCTTCGGCTCGGTTCCGGACGGGCGGGCCACGACGTGCACCCGGGGCCCCGTCAGCTCGATGCCGTCGGTCGGGGGGAGGGTCTCGCTGCCGTGCGCCAGATCGACGACGGTGACGGGTTCCCCGAGCAGCTGCGTCGGGGGGTTCCCGCGCAGCCTCGCCATGGCGTCGGCGATGATGCCGAGATCCGCGACGCGGACCGCGAGCTGCGACGTCGCGGTCAGCCCGTGGACGCGGGCGATCTCGTCGAGCCGGTCGGCGAGCGTGCGGCCCTGCGCCCTGAGCTCGGCAACGATGCGCAGCACCGAGACTGCGGCCGTGATGCCGTCCTTGTCGGGCACGGCGCGCGAGTCGACGCAGTAGCCGATGGCCTCCTCGTAGCCGAACGCGAGGTCCGGCACGCGGCCGATCCACTTGAACCCCGTGAGCGTGATGGTGTGCTGCCGACCCGCGGCCTCCGCCATGCGGCCCAACAGGGTCGAGGAGACGACCGAGTTCGCGAATACGCCGGGCACCCCCCGACGGATCGCGTCGTCGCCGAGGATCGCGCCCAGCTCGTTGCCGGTCAGCATCCGCCAGGACCCGTCGACCACGGCCGCGACGGCGCACCGGTCGGCGTCGGGGTCGTTGGCGATGACCACGTCGGCACCCACCCGGGAGGCCAGCGCCAGCGACAGGTCGATCGCGCCCTTCTCCTCCGGGTTCGGGAACGCGACGGTGGGGAAGTCGGGGTTGGGTTCGGCCTGCTCCGTGACCTCGTGCGCGGCGGGCAGCCCGATCGCCGACGCGACGCGGCGGACGGTCTCGGAGCCGACGCCGTGCATGGCGGTGTGTACCCAGGTCAGCTCGCGCGGTGCGTCAGCCGGGAACAGCGAGGCGGCACGGGCGACGTAGGCGTCGAGCAGTTCGGCGGTCACGTCGGTGCGGTCCGTGGAGCGCGGCAGGTTCGGCCAGTCGCCCGCGGCGATCTCCGCGATGTGGCCGGCGATCTCGGCGTCCGTCGGGGGCACAATCTGGGACCCGTCGCCGAGGTAGACCTTGTAGCCGTTGTCCTGGGGCGGGTTGTGCGACGCGGTCACGACGATGCCGGCGACGGCGCCGAAGTGCTGGATCCCGAAGGCTACGACGGGGGTGGGGACGGGGTGGTCGGTCCACAGGACCTCGAATCCCGCGGCGGCGAAGATCTCGGCGGTGTCCTCGGCGAAGTCCTGGGACTTGTGGCGCGCGTCGTGGCCGACGATCACCTTCCTGCCGCGGAGCCCCTGTTCGCCCAGCCAGGCGGCGAAGCCGGCGGCGGCCTGCGTCACGACGACGCGGTTCATCCGGGCGGGGCCGGGGCCCAGGGCGCCGCGCAGGCCGGCGGTGCCGAACTGCAGCGGCCCCGCGAACGCGGAGGCGAGCTCGTGCTCGGCGGCGCGGGCCAGATCGGGGTCGTTGGCCTGCGCCTGGACGACCAGATGGTCGAGCTCGGCGCGGGTGTCGGCGTCGGGGTCGTGCTTGAGCCACAGCGCGGCCCTGGTCAGCAGCTCCGTCATGGTCACAGCTCCTTGCAGATGTCGCCGAGCAGCGCGGCGAGTCGGGGGCCCGCGTCGGCCCCGGCCTGCAGCACCTCGGTGTGGTCGAGGTGGTCCTCGCCGAGGCCCGCCGCGGCGTTGGTCACCAGCGACAGGCCGAGGACCTCGAGGCCGGCCTCGCGGGCGGCGATGGTCTCGAGCGTGGTGGACATGCCCACCAGGTCGGCGCCGAGGATCCCGGCCATCCGCACCTCGGCGGGGGTCTCGTACTGCGGCCCGCGGAACTGCATGTAGACGCCCTCCGGTAACGACGGGTCGACGCGATGCGCCAGGTCACGCAGCCGCTGCGAGTAGGCCTCGGACAGGTCGATGAACGTCGCGCCGAGCAGCGGGGTGTCGCCGGTGAAGTTGATGTGGTCCTTGAGCAGCACGACGGTGCCCGGCGCCCACGCGGGGTTGAGCCCGCCGCAGCCGTTGGTCAGCACGACGGTGGAGGCGCCCCACTTCGCGGCCGTCCGGACGGCGTGCACGACGGGCGCGACGCCGCGGCCCTCGTAGTAGTGCGTGCGGCCCGTGAAGATCGCCGCGACCTTGTCGCCCGCGGTGCGGACCAGCTTCAGCGCGCCTCCGTGGCCGGTGACGACCGGCTTGCTGAAGCCGGGGACATCCCCGAGCGCGATCTCGCCCACCGGCTCGCCCAAGGCATCGGCGCCCGAGGACCAGCCCGAGCCCAGCACCAGCGCGACGTCGATCGAGTCGACGGAGAAGTGGGAACGGAGGAAGTCAGCGGCCTCGCCGGCCAGCTGGAAAGCGTCGGTGTTGCTCATTTTCTCAGCATAGTGGCGGGTCCGCAGCGGTCGACGGCCGGTGCGCAGGGCCAAGCTGTGGAACGATGGGCGCGTGACCAAGGTTGTGATCATCGGTGGTGGACCCGGCGGCTACGAGGCCGCCCTCGTCGGCAATCAGCTGGGCGGGGAGGTCACGCTGATCGAGCGCGACGGCATGGGCGGCGCCGCGGTGCTCAGCGACTGCGTGCCCTCCAAGACGCTGATCGCCACCGCCGAGGTGATGGTCCGCATCGAGACCGCCGACGCGCTTGGCCTCCACGTGAAGGCCGACGACGTCTCCGACGTGGTCGACGTGGACATGGCGGAGGTCAACCAGCGCGTCCTCGACCTTGCCCACGCGCAGTCCGCCGACATCGAGCGCCGCCTCACCGACGACGGCGTCAACCTCGTGGCGGGCACCGCCCGGCTCGACGGGCCGAACCGCGTCATCGCGACCCACGAGGGCCGGGAGACCAGCTACGACGCCGACGTCGTGCTCGTCGCCACCGGCACCACCCCGCGCGAACTGCCCGACGCGCCGTGCGACGGCGAGCGCATCCTGAACTGGAAGCAGGTCTACAACCTCACGGAACTCCCCGAGCGGCTGATCGTCGTCGGCTCGGGCGTCACCGGCGCCGAGTTCGCCTCCGCCTACGACGCGCTCGGCTGCGACGTGGTGCTGGTCAGCTCCCGCGACCAGGTGCTGCCCGGCGAGGACCAGGACGCCGCCGCCGTCCTGCAGCAGGCCTTCGAGCGCCGTGGCATGACCATCATGAGCCGCGCCCGCGCCGTCGCGGCCCGCCGCCGGGGCGACGGGGTCGTCGTCACGCTGGCGGACGGCCGAGAGGTGGAGGGCTCGCACTGCCTGATGGCAGTCGGGGCCATCCCGAACTCTGCGGGCCTCGGCCTGGAGGAGGCAGGCGTCGAGCTGACGGCGTCGGGCCACATCCGCGTCGACCGCGTCTCGCGCACCAACAACCGCGACATCTACGCCGCCGGCGACGTGACGGGCGTCTTCGCGCTCGCCTCGGTGGCCGCGATGCAGGGCCGCGTCGCCATGTGGCACTCGCTAGGCGACGCCGTGAAGCCGCTGGACCTGCGCAGCGTCTCCTCCAACGTGTTCACGACCCCCGAGGTCGCGACCGTCGGCATCACGCAGAAGGAGGTTGATTCGGGTGAGGTGCGCGTCGCGTCGCTGCTGATGCCGATCGCGTCGAACGCGCGCGCCAAGATGATGATCTTCACCGACGGGTTCGTGAAGCTGTTCTGCCTGCCGACCACCGGCGTCATCGTCGGCGGCGTCGTGGTTGCGCCGCGCGCCTCGGAGCTGATCCACTCCGTCTCGCTGGCCGTCGCGCAGCGCGTCACGGTGGATGACTTCAGCCACGCGTTCACGGTCTACCCGTCGATGTCCGGCACCGTCGCGGAGGCGGCGCGCCGCCTGCACACCCGTGACGGGGCCTGGAACACCCTGACGAACTGACTCAGCCCCGCAGCTGCGGGAACGCCTCGTAGCGGAAGTCCTCGATCACCACGGCGGGGTCGACCTCTCGGGCGCGCAGCTCGACGCGGCGGACCTTGCCGCTGATGGTCTTGGGCAGCTCCGCGAACTCGACGCGGCGGACCCTGAGATACGGGGCCAGGCGGTCCTTGGCGTGCGCCAGGATCGACAGCGCCGTCGCCTCGTCGGGGGCGAAGCCGTCCGCCAGAGCGATGTAGGCCTTGGGCACCGCGAGCCGCAGCTCGTCGGGGGCCGGCACGACAGCCGCCTCCAGCACCGCGGGGTGCTCGATGAGCACCGACTCCAGCTCGAACGGGGAGACCTTGTAGTCGGAGGCCTTGAACACGTCGTCGGTCCGCCCGACGTAGGTGAGGTAGCCGTGGTCGTCGAGCGAGACCAGATCGCCGGAGTGGTAGCGGCCGTCGGCCTGCACCGTGCGGAAGTCGCCCAGGTAGCCGGTGGTCAGGTTCAGCGGCCACGGGTCGACGGGGATGCAGATCTCGCCGTGGCGGGACTCCTCGCCCGTGTCGGGGTCGATGATCACGAGCCGGGCTCCCGGCATCGGCTTGCCCATCGCACCGGGCCGGACCTCCTCGCCGGGAGCGTTGCCGATCGTGCAGGTGGTCTCGGTCTGGCCGTAGCCGTCGCGGATCGTCAGGCCCCAGGCGCGCTGGACGGCGGAGATGACCTCGGGGTTGAGGGGCTCGCCGGCGCCGACGGCCTCGCGCAGCGCCGAGGGCCGCGCCCCCAGGTCGGCCTTGATCATCATGCGCCACACGGTCGGCGGAGCGCAGAACGTCGTAACCCCGCAGTCCTCGAGCTCGCGCAGCAGACGGGCGGGGTCGAAGCGGTGGTAGATGTAGCTGAACACCGTCGCGCCGGCGATCCACGGGGAGAAGAAGCTCGACCAGGCGTGCTTGCCCCAGCCGGGAGACGAGATGTTCAGGTGCACGTCGCCGGGTCGCACGCCGATGAAGTACATGGTCGACAGGTGCCCGACGGGGTAGCTGAGGTGCGTGTGGACCACGAGCTTCGGGTGCTCGGTCGTGCCGGACGTGAAGTACAGCAGCACCGGGTCCGAGGCATCGGTCACGACGGGGCGCGCCCCCGCGGGGAACCCGGCCGCGTCCGCCATCGGCCGCCAGCGGTCGTGGCCCTCGCCGGTGGTGACGCACAGCAGGTCGTCGAGGCCGTCGAACTTGGCCTCGCAGTCGGGGCTCGTGACCACGGCGGCGACGCCGGCGCGGGGGACGCGGTCCGCGAGGTCGTCGTGCTGCAGGGCGACCGTGGTCGGCAGGATGACGGCGCCGAGCTTCATGACGGCGAGCATGGCGTCCCACAGCTCCACCTGGTTGCCGAGCATCACCATCACGACGTCGCCCTTGGCGACCCCCTGCGCCTCGAGCCACGCCGCGAGCCGGTCGGAGCGGTGCACCATCTCGTCGTAGCTGTACCGCTCGTCGGAGCCGTCCTCGTCGCGGAGCCACAGGGCGGTGTCCTGGTTGCCGCGGCCGAGGTCGTCGAACCAGTCGACGGCCCAGTTGAACGGACCGGATATCTCCGGCCACCGGAACTCGGCGCGGGCCCTGTCGCCCTGGCCGCGGAGGCTGAGAAGGAGGTCCCTGGCCTCGCGGATGGCCTGTGCCGGTGTGCTCATGCGTGTCCCCTTACGGGTGCGTAACTTACGTTTGCGTAGGTTACGGTACGCCCGAGTTCAGACCGGATGGGAGGCAGTCCGCACCAACATCTGCCCCGGCGAGTTGTGGGAGCCCGACAACGGATCGAAGACGATCGTGCGCTGGATGCTGTAACTGGCCAGGAACAGCGCGGCCTCCGTGACGACCTTCGCCAGCAGCAGCGGGGTGCCGGCGTCGGTCAGCGCCGTCAGCACGCCGTAGTTGGCCGCCAGCAGCAGCGCGGCCAGCGACAGATAGCGCAGCGACGCCGACCGCAGCGGGACCTCCCGGCCCCGGCGGAACACCAGGCGGCGGTTGACGACGAAGTTGACCCCGGCGCTCACCGCGCGGGCCCCCACCACGGCGATCAGCAGCCAGCCGGTCAGCCAGTTCAGAAGCAGGAGCATCGCGGTGTCGACGCCGAAGGCCAGTAGGCTGGAGCCGGCGAAGCGGACGAGCGGGGCGTAGATGCGCAGCGAGTCGACCAGCGGGCGGAAGTGGCTCGACCCGTTGCCGTCGGTGTAGATGGTCTCGATCGGCATCGTCACGAGCGAGATCCCGGACTGGCGGGCGAGCAGCAGCATCCGGAACTCGTAGTCGAAGCGGTCGCCCTGGATGCCGAGCGCCCACGGCAGGGTGATGGCCGGGAAGGCGCGCAGCCCCGTCTGCGTGTCGGGGACGCGACCAGGCGCAGGTCCGGCTCGTAGGCGGGGATGAGTACTGCGAACATGGCAACTCCCGTTCAGCCGATGTAGAGGATGTCGCTCGTGGCGCGCTCGCCGCCGTTGGAGGGCTGGTTGACCACCTCGCCGTTGAACCACAGCTCGCTGGAGCCGCCGCCGTCGAGGTTGTACGCCTCGGTCGCGCCGAGGCCCTGCATGATCTCGGCGAGTTCCGTCATGGTGACGCCGCGGCTGTAGCCCGTCTCGCGGCCGTCGACCACCACGAACACGAAGTGGTTCTCGTCGATGACGCCGATGGCGGTGCGGGGCTGCTCACCCTGGATGGAGTGGTTGCCGACGTTGGTGTCGATCTCCACATCGTCGATGCCGGACACGACCTCGCCGTCCGTGACGAGAGCCGGGCCGAAGCTGAGCGTCTGCCACACCCCGTCGGCGACGAGCCCGTCGGCGGTGGTGGAGGTCTCGTCGTAGACCCGCATGCTGCCGTCGGTATAGATCGCCAGCCCCGTGCGGGCCGGGTCGTCTCGGTAGACGACGCCGTTGCGGATCACGATGCCGGAGTCGCGGAAGCCGTAGTAGTCGCCGTTGATGGCCAGCACGGCGTCGTTGTCGGTCGCGATGGTGCTGACCAGGTCCGTGATGTTCTCGCCGAACTGGTTGTCGGCGAAGGCCGACCGCAGCTGCGTCGCATCGTCAATCGTCACGTCGGCGACGTAGTACGTCACGGTGCCGTCGCCGGAGCCCTGCGTCACCTTGGAGATGGAGATGGAGGTGTCGTCGCTCGTGTAGGAGTCGTCGGTGACCTCGGCGGCCCGCGTCGTGCCCTCGGTGGCTTCGTCGGTCGCCTCAGCGGAGGCGGCCTGCGAGGCCTCGTACGCCGCGACGTCGCCGATCTCGACGTGGCGTACGACGAAGCGGTCCAGCGCCCAGCCGGTGGCGCCGCCGAGGCTGAGGACCAGGGTCGCCACGAGGCCGACGATGATGCCGCGCCTCGTCCGGCGCGGGGGTGTTGTTGCTTCCTTCACACAGACAACAGTGCGCCCCGAGCCGGTGGTCCGGCTCGGGGCACACTGTGCATGCCCTGTGGGTCAGGTCCTAGTCGTCGAGCAGTCCCATCAGCAGCGAGAAGCCGCCGATCATCAGCGCGCCCTGCGTAACCGACCGCAGCGCGGGGTCCATGCCGTAGCGGCCGTAGTAGCCCTGCGCCCACGGCGCGTACTCGCGGGAGTCCCAGTAGGGCACCATGCCCTGACCTGCGTTGACCATGCGGATCGACGGATCGTTGCCGGTGCGGATGCGCTGCGCGTCCGCCGCGCAGGCGGGCACCTGGCGGGCGGCGCCGCCGGCGGGCGCCCACGTCACGTCCTCGACCGAGACGCCGTGCGCCGGGTCGAAGAAACAGGGAGGGCGGTGCTCCGGGACCGGCCGTCCCTCGGCGCGCGCCTTGACGCAGGCGATGTTGTAGCGGCCCTCCTCGAGGATCTGCGCGATGCGCTTCACGTCGGCGTTGGACCTGGCGGTGAGCAGCTGCTGCTTGGATCCGTCGTACGCGTCGAGCGCCCTGGAGTAGTCGTCCCGGGCCTCGGCGCTGAGCTCGCGGCCGACGACGTCGAGGTCGAGGTCGCGCAGCTCCTCGCCGTACGTCGTGATGTCGGCGTCGATCGCGTCGCGGGACGCCTGCGTCATCGCCTGCTGCGCTGCCGGATCGTAGCCCTGCTGCCCGGCGAACTGCGCCGGCCCACCGAGCATGCCGTAGGGCTGCCCGGGGCGCGGACCGAGCTGCTGGGGCGGATAACCGCCGTCGCCGAGGCTGGGACGGTTGCTGCGCGTCACCCCGAGCACGATCGACACCAGGATGAAGATGAAGATCATCACGAGGAAGCCGCTCATGGTGGACCACCATTCACATTAGGAGAACTGCTCTCCAGGATAGGCCTCGGGGACAACCCCCACCCCGGTCATCCCCGGGCGGGGCTCACTCCGGATCGACGATCTCGCACAGGACCTGCCCGGCCGTCACCGTGTCGGTGGCGGCCACTGCGAGCGCGGCGACGATCCCGTCGCGGTGCGCCTTGAGCGGCTGCTCCATCTTCATGGCCTCGATCACCGCGATCGTGTCGCCTTCGGCTACGCTCTGTCCCTCCTCGACGGCGACCTTCACAATGGTGCCCTGCATCGGGGAAGTCAGCGCGTTCCCGCTGGGGGCCGAGACCCTGCTGCCGCCGCGGTCGCGACGGGTCGGCTTCTTCGCGACCTTCGTGGCTGCCGCGGGCCTGGCCGCGAACGTGCCGGGCAGCTTGACCTCGACGCGTCGGCCGTTGACCTCGACGACTACCACCTCCGGCTCGGGGGCTTCCTCGGCCTCGCCGAGCACGCCGGTGTAGGGGGCGATCTCGCCGGTGAACTCCATCTCGATCCACCGGGTGTGGACCAGGAAGTCGCCGCCCGGGGCGGTGTAGGCGTCGTCGTCGAGCACCGCACGGTGGAAGGGGACCACCGTCGGCATACCCTCGATCTCCAGCTCCGACAGCGCGCGGCGCGATCTGGCGATCGCCTGGGCGCGGTCGGCGCCGGTGACGATGACCTTCGCCACCAGCGAGTCGAAGGCTCCGGGGACCGTCATGCCGGCGTGGTAGCCCTCGTCGACGCGGACGCCCGGGCCGGTCGGCGCCTGCCACTTGACCAACGTGCCGGGGGCCGGCATGAAGTTGCGGCCAGCGTCCTCGGCGTTGATGCGGAACTCGATCGAGTGTCCGCGGATCTCGGGGTCGTCGTAGCCGAGCTCGTCGCCGGAGGCGATGCGGAACATCTCGCGGACCAGGTCGAGCCCGGGGACCTCCTCCGAGGCCGGGTGCTCGACCTGGAGGCGCGGGTGGACCTCGAGGTACGAGCTGGTGCCGTCGAGGCCGACCAGGAACTCGCAGGTGCCCGCCCCGACGTAGCCCGCCTCCCGGAGGATGGCCTTGCTGGACGTGTAGAGCCGGGCGAGTTGCTCATCGCTCAGGAACGGCGCGGGCGCCTCCTCGACGAGCTTCTGGTGGCGGCGCTGGAGCGAGCAGTCGCGCGTCGAGACGACGACGACGTTGCCGTGCTGGTCGGCCAGGCACTGGGTCTCGACGTGGCGCGGCTTGTCGAGGTAGCGCTCGACGAAGCACTCGCCGCGCCCGAAGGCCGTGACGGCCTCGCGCGTCGCCGACTCGAAGAGGTCGGGGATCTCCTCGATCGTACGGGCGACCTTCAGACCGCGGCCGCCGCCGCCGAAGGCGGCCTTGATGGCGATGGGCAGCCCGTGCTCGGTCGCGAAGGCGACCACCTCGTCGGCGTCCGCGACGGGGTCGGCGGTGCCGGGCACCAGCGGGGCACCAACCTTCTGCGCGATGTGCCGGGCCTTGACCTTGTCGCCCAGCGAGTCGATCGCGGCGGGCGGGGGGCCGATCCAGATCAGCCCGGCGTCGAGGACGGCCTGCGCGAAGTCGGCGTTCTCCGCCAGGAAACCGTAGCCCGGGTGCACCGCGTCGGCGCCGGAGCGGCGGGCCACCTCGAGCAACTTGGCGACGTTCAGGTAGGTGTCGGCCGGGGTGGCGCCGTTCAGCGCGAAGGCCTCGTCGGCGAGCTTCACGAACAGCGAGTCGGCGTCGGAGTCGGCGTATACGGCGACCGAGGCGATCCCCGCGTCACGGGCGGCTCGGATCACGCGGACGGCGATCTCTCCTCGGTTGGCGATCAGGACCTTCGAAATGGCGTCATTGCCCACGGCTGTTCCTCACTGAAAACGGATCTAGGCGGAGTCTAACTGCGTTTGCGCGGGGGCGTGGGCCGTGCTCGAAAGCTGCCCGTGTGACAGGCTGGGCGCATGCCGACCCCATCCTTCATCCTCGAGCTGCGCAGCCGGATCGGGCACGCGCCCCTGTGGCTCATGGGAGCCAACGCGCTGATCCTCCGTGGGCGCGACGTGCTGCTGGTGCGCCGCGCCGACACGGGGGAGTGGGCCCCGGTCAGCGGCATCGTCGACCCGGCCGAACACCCGAGCGCCACCGTCGTGCGCGAGGCCGTGGAGGAGGCCGGCGTCGTCATCGAGGTCGAGAGGCTGCTCTGGACGGTCGTCACCGACGTCATCACCTACGCCAACGGCGACGTGACGCAGTACCTCGACCACGGCTTCCGGTGCCGCTGGGTCTCCGGAGAGGCGCGCGTCGGCGACGAGGAGTCGAGCGACGTGGCGTGGTTCCCCGTCGACGCGCTCCCGACGCCGCGGCAGACGAGGCTCGACGCCATGGTGCGCGTCGCGCTGGAGGACCCGCGCGACGTCGTGTTCGAGCTCTGAGTCAGTCCTCGTCGTCCGAGGGGGCGGGCGCCTTCGGGTCCACGCGCGGCATGATGCGGGTCTCGATGGCCTGCTGTCGGCCCGTGTCGACCTTCGACGCCGGCCTGCCGTCGGCCCCGACCGCCTCCTGCTCGCCGGTGCGCTGCCGCCGCTCGGCGGCCTGCTCCCGCTCGGCCATGTCGGCGGCGCTGGGGCCGGACATCTGCCGGTTGCGCTCCTCGGCCTCCGGGGACCCGGAGTAGAGCCGCGCCTGCGCGCTGCGGGACCCGAGCGTCGTCTCGGTCGGGGTTTCCGCCTCGCCCGGCTTCGCCTCGAAGTCGACGCGGAACGGCAGCGCCGCGGGCTCCTCGTGCTTCCGGTTCGACAGCCACGACTGCAGCCACTTCGGCAGCGCCCCGTCGTCGGCCTGGCGCGGCTCCGCGTCCTCGACGGGAGCCATCACCTGCGTCTCGTCGTTCAGCGCCTCCGAGCGGAACTCCTGCACGGCCTTGGCTTCGAACTCGTCGCGCTCCTCGACGGTCGGCGCGGTGGTGGTCTCCGGCTCGAGGCGGGTACGGGGCAGCGCGTAGACAGCGTGGTGCTGCAGCCAGCTGATCAGCTCCTCGCGCACGTAGCAGCGCAGGTCCCACAGCTCGCCGGAGGTGGCGGCCGACACGACCGCGCGGACCCGCACGAGCCCGCCGGTGGCGTCGGTCACCTGCAGCGAGGCGGAGCGGCCGTCCCACAGGTCGCTGGAGCGGACGATGCGCATCAGCTCGACGCGCATGGCCTCGATCGGGACCAGCCAGTCGAGGTCCATCCCCACCTCGCCGAGCAGCCGCGGCTCGCGACGCGTCCAGTTTTCGAAGGCCTTGGTGGTGAAGTAGTTGCTCGGCACGATCCAGCGACGGTCGTCCCAGGTGCGCACCACGACGTAGGTCAGGGTGATCTCCTCGACCGAGCCCTGCTGCGTCTCGAACACGATCAGGTCACCGACGCGAAGCGCGTCGGAGAACGCGATCTGCATGCCGGCGAACACGTTGGCCAGCGACGACTGGACCGCGAGGCCGGCGACGATCGACAGCACGCCGGCGGACGCGATCAGTGACGCCCCGACGGCGCGGAACGCCTCGAACGTCAGGAGCGCCCCGGCCAGGGCACAGACCCACACCACCGCGATCGCGACGCGGGAGATGATCTGCATCTGGGTGCGGATGCGCCGGTAGTGGGGCGTCTCCTCATCCTCGCTGGACTGCTTGTGGACGATCGCGTCCTCCGCGGTCTGGATGACGCCCGTCAGCAGCAGGGCCATCGCCATGATCATGACGATGAGGAAGCCCTGCGAGAAGTACTGACGCCACACCGGTACGGAGGAGCCCAGCGCGGGCGCGGTCGGGATCAGCACCCCCAGCCCGGTGCCGAGCAGCACGCAGAACACGCGCTGAGGCATCCGCATGCTGCCCGTCAGCCCCTCCATGCGGGGGTGCCGGTGCACGATCACCCGACCGACGACCGACAGCAGGACAGAGGCGAGCGCGCCGGCCACCAGGCCGATGCCCGCCCACATCGCGATGGTCAATGTGGAGATGGCGGCATCTGCTTCCATGGACAGCGAGCCTAGCCTGCCCGACCCAAACCAACCTCTGTCAGCGGTCGGTGCGCAGCGTGAGGGCGCTCAGGGCCCCCGACACGGTGAAGGCCCCGTCCCACGTGCCGTCGGTGAACAGCAGCGAGTTGCCCTCGTCGGCCGTGATCTCGAAACCGGCCGCCGGGAGGGTGGCGCGCAGGTGCGCCAGCACGTCGAGTCCGGACGGGGCCGAGAGGACCGCTGTGATGTTGTTCGCCGCGTCGGTGCGCTCGGTCAGCGTCGCGCCGACCGGCAGCGAGAGCCCGGCCGGGGCGTGGGTGAACCCCAGAGACGTCAGGGACACCCCAGCGGGTGGAGTCGTCGCGGAGGGCGAGGCGGCCGGGGCGGGGGTCGTGACGGGCGGCGTCGTGTTCGTCGCGCCGGGGTCGGAGGCTGAGCAGCCGGCCAGCGCGAGGACAGTCAGCAGGGTCAGGACGAGGCGGGGCACCCGCCCACTCTAGGTCCGGTCCCAGAGGTCGGGCCACTTCACGTCCGCGTCGAGGACCATCTGCCTCACCAGCGGGAGCGACAGGCCGACGATGTTGTACGGGTCGCCCTCGATGGAGGTGACGAAGGCACCGCCGATGCCGTCGATCGTGAACCCGCCGGCCACCCGCGTCGGCTCCCCCGTGGCGACATATGCGTCGATCTCGGCGTCGTCCAGGTCCGCGAACCGCACGAGGGTGGTTCCCACCCGGGTCTGCACGGTCTCGTCTCCGCCGCGGCGCACGAGCACGTGGTGGCCGGTGTGGAGGAGGCCCTCGCCGGCGCGCATCCGTCGCCACAGCCTGGCCGCTGCCTCGGGGGTACCGGGCTTGCCGTGGGCGCGGCCCTCGAACTCCAGCACGGAGTCGCAGGCGATGAGCACCACGTCGCCGTCCACCAGGGGCGCGACGATCTCGCCCTTCGCTCGGGCCAGCGTCGCGGACAGCCGCGCCGGGTTCGGGTCGAGTATCCGCGCCTCGGCGAAGCCGGAGACGCTCGCCTCTGGGGCGTTGCCGGCGCCGCGGAGCACGCCGAGGCGGGCGGGGGACTTGGAGGCCAGGACCACCCGCATCGGCGTCACAGCCGGTGGTAGGTGCGCCACGCGTCGCGGCCGCTCGCCAGCGGCGGGCGCA
>RRZU011024186.1_pt1 | contig 15291 bp, 19 predicted proteins | sample 2165561 | NCBI WGS metagenome assembly RRZU01 (sample SAMN10456909, study PRJNA506462) | wastewater metagenome | isolation source: wastewater sludge | place: USA: Moscow, Idaho
AGAGGTCTAGCCGATAACACAGCCAAGTGTAAAAAATGTCGACACTAGCCGCCCGAACCAAAGGTGTTTCCCTGCGCCGCACCTGCATGCTGCCGGGTAGAGAGAACCTCCCGGAATATGCCATCCAACCCCGGAGAATCGGATTGTGTAGTCGGGAAATATCGGCCAAGCTCGGCTCCGTGCGCATAGTGATGGACGATTTCACGCGGCGTCATGAACTCGACCGTGGCGCCGAGCGCATCGCCGAGCGCGAGACCGAGGTAGGCGGCCTCGGCGTGTGCCAGAACCGTCCCGGGGGGCCGCGCGGACGCTGGCGCGGCAGTCACCGGCTCGGATACTCGACCAGAATGTCCTCGTCGCGCACGATGTACTGGCAAGCGAGACGCCATTCCGTCGGTGGCAGGTCATCGACGTACATCTGCTCGATCTGTGCCTGCCTGATCTTGCCCATGTCCTTGAGCACCGCAACCTCGCGTACGTTCAGAGGACCACCCATGTGCCCGTATTTGTTGTGGCTGCTCTTGTCGACGCTGCTGACCCTGACCAGGCAGGTGCCACACTCGCCATCGCCACAGGAAAAGTCGATCGGGACATGGTTCTCCTTGGCGAGCTTGAGAATCGTCTGGGTGTGGCTGCCGGCGACGGCGTAAATGGTCTTGTCCTTGTGCATCGGACTGGAAAAGGTGATATTGGGCATGCTGGACTCCTTGTAGATGGGAGGGTTGGTGAAAAAACTCAGGCAGGCTGGACGACAATGTTGCCGCCGAGGATCTGCGCCTGACACGCCAGACGGTGACGGCGTGGCGCGAGGTTGTCCTTGAGCACCTGGTCTTCGAGCACGGAAGGTGCGGCCAGGTGTTCATGACCGGAAACGATCCGCGTCAGGCAGGTGCAACATTCGCCTTCGCGACAACCGTAGGTGATGCCGGCACCGACTTTTTCCGATACCTCAATCAGGCGGGTGCCCGCGGGTACGGTAACGGTGACGCCGATATCCTGAAAAGTGACGCTGGCTTTGGGCATGGGGTTTCTCCGGTAAGTGAAATCAGACGAGGTTGGCCATATCGATGGTACGTGGCACGGCGCGACCCAGCAGGTGTAGCGCGACCTGGCGGCCGAGATCGTGGCAGGCGCTGAATTCGTCGGCGGTCGGCGTCAGGCGCGCCTTGACGCCGAGCACCGGCACGCGCAGCTTGAGGCGGCGCAGACGGTCCTCGATCATCGGCACCGCCTCGCCGCTCCAGCCATAGGAGCCAAAGGCGGCGCCGAGCTTGCCCTTGACATCGACCATGGTCAGCGAAGAGAGCAGATCCCACACCGGCTTGACGGCGTCACCGTTGATCGTCGGGCTGCCGAAGACCAGCGCATCCGCTTCCTCGATCAGGTCAACGAAAGGCTGGGCGTGGCCGCCCTCGAGGTCGTAGAGCGAGACGCGCACTTCGCCGGCAGCGGTCGATGCCGATTCGGCGCCGGCCGCAACGGCCTCGGCCATGCGCCGCGTCGCACCGTAGGCGGAGATGTAGAAAACCAGCAGGGTCTTGGTACTCGCGCCGTGCAGGCCGGGCGCCGAGAGCGCGCGATAGCGCGCCACGTAGTCGCGCGGGTCGTTGCGCAGGATTGGGCCGTGTCCCGGTGCGATGACCTTGATCGGCAGCGGTTCGATCAGGTCGAGCGCATCGCGCACATGTGCGCGGAAAGGCCGCATGATGTGCGCGTAGTAGTACTCGAAGGAGAAACGGAAATCGCCGACCGCGTCATTGAACAAACGCGTGTCGCAGTAGTGGCAACCGAGGAAGTCGGCCGAAAACAGGATGCCTTCCGCCGCCAGCCAGGTGCACTGCGTGTCCGGCCAGTGCAGGTAGGGCGTGTTGAAAAATTCCAGCCGCCGGTCGCCGAGACCGGTACTGTCGCCGGTGCCGACCGAGACGATGCGGTCGGCAAATTCGCCCGGATCGAAAAGCCCCTTCAGCATCAGGCGCGCCTGCGGCGAGACATGCAGCTTGGCGCCGGGCGCTCGCCGCAGCAACTCCGGCAGGGCGCCGGAGTGATCGGGTTCGAGGTGGTTGAGGACGATGGTGGTGATTTCGTCGTATTCGGCAACCGACTCGAGACGACGGAAGAAGGTCTCCGAAAAACCGAGCTTGACCGTATCGATGACGGCGACGCCCTCGCTGCCGCGTACGGCATAGGCATTGTAGCTGGTGCCGTTGGCAGTGCGCAGGATGATGTCGAAGCTGCGCAGATCGGGGTCGAAAGCGCCGATCCAGTGCACGCCGGGGGCAACAGCCAGCGCGCTTTCAGGGTTTGCAGAGGCTCGCATGCGCTCTTTCATCGGCGAAGCGGCAGGGATATGCACCGCCGCCGGCCGATTGCACATAGAAAATGACCTCGGCCATGGCTCAGCGCGCCGCGATCTCGGCCTGCGCCGCGGCCCAGCGTTCGGGCGGAATGCCGGTCAGCGATCCGGGCGGGTTCAGCGCTTCGCCCAGTTCATCGATGATCGCTCCCTCGATCGGGCAAATGCTGGCGCACTGCGCTTCGGCAAAGTCGCCGACGCACTCGCTGCATTTGTCGGCGTCGATCAGAAAGTGAGGGGTGGCCGCATGGATGGCCTGGTTTGGACACAGCGGCTCGCAGGCCCAGCAATTGACGCAGCTTTCGATGATTTCGAGAGCCATGATCTCCTCCTCAGGCGCGCTTCGCGGCAGTCGACCCGGCGGTCAGCCTGCCGGCCACGAGCATCTCGTGCCACACGGCGATCACCGCCTCCTCGATCGGCTGCATGGCGTGCTCGCCATTCGGCTGAATTCCCGCTGCTTCCAGTTCACCCCAGGGTTCATAACCGATGCGCGAGCAGAGCACGACTTCGCAGTCCTTGAGCGCCTGGATGGTTCTCGCGAGCACCAAATCGGCATCGCCGCAGTTCTCATCACCTGCACAGTAGGACTCGGCCTTGCGATGCCCGACCAGGCGAGCCCCGCTTGCCGACGCTTCATAGACCAGGAACTCCTTGGCGTGACCGAAGTGCACGGCGACCAGTCCGTTTTTTGCCGCGACCGCCATCAGTACGGGCCGACCTGCGGCTGGAGCGGGTTTCGCGGCGTGGGGCTGGAAGTGAATCACCTGCGGGGTCACTTGCGGCGCGGCCGGCGCGTGTGCCTTGGCACGCTTTTCGGCCAGATCCGCCGCGATCTGCGCGCGCAACTCGGCGCGCACGACCATCGCTGCTTCGTAATCGATGTCCATGGCCTCGATCTTGTCGAGCGTGAACTCGGCGCCGCGATCCTCACCGAGCAGTCCGACCGCATCGGCGCGGCACTGGCGGCAGTGGCGCATCATGTTCATGTCGCCTTCGCAGGCATCCTGCAGCGCCTTGAGTTCGGCCGGCTTCGGGCTACGCTGTCCCATCACGCCATAGAAGGTGCCATGCCCGGCCTCGGCAATCAGCGGCATGACGTTATGCAGGAAAGCGCCTTTCGCCTTGACGATCTTCGACACTTCCGGCAGGTGATGATCATTGACGCCGGGGATCAGCACCGAGTTCACCTTGACCAGAATGCCCCGCGCGGTGAGCATCTCGAGTCCCTTCTGCTGTTGCTCGATGAGGATCGCGGCGGCCTCGCGGCCGAAAACGCGCTGGTTCTTCCAGAATATCCACGGATAGATGCGGGCGCCGACTTCCGGGTCCACGCAGTTGATGGTGATCGTGACGTGGTCGATGTCATACCTCGCCAGTTCCTCGACGTACTCGGGCAACACCAGGCCGTTGGTGGACACGCAGAGCTTGATGTCCGGTGCTTGCAGCGCCAACTGGCGAAATGTCTCGAAGGTCCGCTGCGGATTGGCCAGCGGATCGCCCGGGCCGGCGATGCCGAGCACGCTCATCTGCGGAATCGTCGCCGCCACGGCCAGCGTCTTGCGCACCGCCTGGTCGGGCATCAGCAGTTCGGAAACCACGCCGGGGCGCGACTCGTTGGCGCAGTCGTACTTGCGATTGCAGTAGTGACACTGGATGTTGCAGGCCGGCGCCACCGCGACGTGCATGCGCGCGAAATAGTGATGCGCTTCTTCCGAATAGCAGGGATGATCCTGCACCCTGGCGCGGATGTCGTCCGACAGGCCATCCATCTGGCTGGCCGTCGAGCCGCAACTGCCGGCGCTGCAGCCAGCGGCTACGGGCGGCGAGGATTCAATGACAGGCAGAGCCATGGCGAGCTTCCCTTACGTTCCGTCGAAGTTGGCGGCAGCAAAGATCCAGCAATCGGCATGCCATGTTTCTCGAAACCATTAACAGTCTGAAAAATAATGGGTTCTATCTTCCTGCCGGAATGTCGCAAACGCGACAATGGCGGATTGGCGACCAGCCGCAGCGGGCTGGTTTCCGGCCGACGCGAGGAGGGATCAGGAAGACGGCCAAATGATCGGCAACGACGACCTCTGCATAGACCCTCTCAGCGGCCCGCTTACGGAATCATGCGCGGCGGAACCGGTGGAAAGCCTGAAGCCATGGAGATTCGCATGTCCCAGTCCGCCTACACAACGCGCTGCCGTCTTCTGCTCGTCACCGCCTCTGCCAGCGGACTCTCGCTCGCGGAGGACAACCTCGCCGCCGGTCGTGGCCGCTTGCCAGACGCACGGCAACGGACCAGAATGGCCAATGGCGACGCTTTGAGCCGGAAGGAAGCTCCGCTCCTGCCAACCCTTGCGTATCCCGTTCGCGCCAACAGTTGCCGAGAAGGGTGGCGGCTAGCCAGGCTAGCTTTTTCAGATTGTCGGCGAATGGCGGCGTCGCTTACGCTTTGCGATTGTGTATCGCGCCAAGCAGCATGCCGATCGCCGCGCAGGCCAGGGTGATCGCCAGAACCGGCTCGCCGCTGGCCTGTTCGGGACCGACGATCGAAGACCAGACGGCGGCGGCCAGGCCACCCGCCAGCAAGCCGAAAACGCCGCCAATGAAAGCGCCACGCTTGATCGCGCCACGCCGACCGTCTTCGCCGCAGCAATGCGGGCAGTACGGCGAGCCGGCAGGCAGCAGTTGTTCGCAACTGCGGCAGAGAATCATCGCTGCGCCAACCTCTGCTGGCGGCTGCTCGGGCGCGTTGACGGGGCTTTCCTCGGGCCGCATCAGATCCTCCGCGCCAGTTTGGCGGCCATGCCCGTGTAGCCCCATGGCGTCAGTTCGAGCAGAGCGGCCTTCGCCGCTTCCGGAATCGCGAGTGACTCGACAAAGCGCTGCATGTCCTCGCGGGAAACCCGCTTGCCACGAGTCAGTTCCTTGAGCTTCTCGTAGGGATTGACAACGCCATGACGACGCATCACCGTCTGCACCGGTTCGGCCAGCAGTTCCCAGTTGGCATCGAGGTCGGCATGCAGGCAAGCCGGATCGGCCTCGAGCTTGTTCAAGCCACGCAACAGCGAGTAGTAGGCGAGCAGCGTATGGCCTAAAGCAACGCCCATATTGCGCAGCACGGTCGAATCGGTCAGATCGCGCTGCCAGCGCGAGACCGGCAATTTCTCGGCAAGGTGGCGCAAGACGGCATTGGCCAGACCGAGGTTGCCTTCGGAATTCTCGAAGTCGATCGGATTGACCTTGTGCGGCATCGTCGAAGAACCGATCTCGCCGGCCTTGAGCTTCTGCTTGAAGAAGCCAAGCGAGATGTAGCCCCAGACATCCCGGTTCAGGTCGATGAGGATCAGGTTGGCGCGCGCAAAAGCATCGAACAACTCCGCCAGCGTGTCGTGTGGCTCGATCTGAATCGTGTAGGGATTGAATTCCAGGCCCAGCGATTCGACGAAGGTTCTGGCAAAGTTCTCCCAGTCAAAGTCCGGGTAAGCCGCAAGATGGGCGTTATAGTTGCCGACCGCGCCATTGATCTTGCCGAGCAACTGCACCCCGGCGATGGCCGACCGGGAACGACCAAGGCGATAGGCAGCATTTGCCATTTCCTTGCCGAGCGTCGTCGGCGTTGCCGGCTGGCCATGCGTACGCGACATCATCGGCAAATCGGCCAACTCGTGTGCGAGTTCCCTGAGCCGGGCGATCGCCCGGTCAAGCGTCGGCAGCATCGTTTCGTCACGCGCCGCTTGCAGCATCAGGGCGTGCGCAAGATTGTTGATATCCTCGGAGGTACACGCGAAGTGAATGAACTCGGCGACGCGCATGACTTCGGTGTTGTTCGCCAGACGTTTCCGGATCCAGTACTCCAGCGCCTTCACGTCATGATTGGTTACTGCCTCGATCTCTTTCACCTCGGCAGCCTGCTGCGGACCGAAATCGGCCAGCAATGCAGCCAGCTCAGCGAGCGTTCTCTGCGAGAAAGCAGGAATCTCGGCAAAATGCGGCTCGGCGGCAAGCGCCTTGAGCCATTCCAGTTCGACCTGCAAGCGGCGCCGGATCAGCCCGTATTCGGAAAACTGCGGGCGCAGCGCATCGAGCCTGCCAGCGTAGCGACCGTCCAGCGGGGAAAGGGAAGTCAGGGAAAATAGGGACATGCAGTTTATCCTCAAGGCGTGCGCCGGGTAGCCCGCTATTCTACCTGTCTGTGAGATATGCCAGTAAACGGGATACAAGCACGATGCTATAATTCTGTGCAAACACTTATCATCAGGAAGCCAATGAAGCTTATCGGATCACTGACCAGTCCTTACGTCCGCAAAGCGCGCGTCGTGCTGGCCGAGAAGAAGATCGACTACGACTTCGAACTCGACTCTCCGTGGACACCGAACAACCAGGTGAACAACGTCAATCCGCTCGGCAAGATTCCGGTACTCGTCCTCGACGACAACACGGTCCTGTTCGATTCACGGGTGATTGTCGAGTACCTGGACAATGTGGCCCCGAACAACAAGTTGATGCCTGGGCAAAATCGCGAACGTACCGAAGTCAAGCGCTGGGAGGCCCTGGCTGACGGTGTGTGCGATGCGGCCGCACTGGTTTTTCTTGAGAAGAAGCGGCCTGGCGAGCAGCAGAGCGGCGACTGGATTGCACGCCAGGAAGACAAGATCGTCCGCAGCCTGGCATTCATGTCGGGCGAACTTGCCGACAACACCTGGTGCATGGGAACCCATTTCTCGCTCGCCGACGTGGCTATCGGCTGCGCTCTCGGCTACCTGGTATTTCGCTTTCCCGAAATCGACTGGCAGGAAAAGCACCCCAATCTCGCTCGCCTGTACGACAAATTGATGCGGCGGCGTGCTTTCCTGGACACCATCCCGCAAATCGGCTGATTCTCAACCGGGCTTGCTGCCCGGCGTGCTCCGTGGCGCAATCTGTCTGGTGTCCATTCCCTGCGCGCCAACTTCGACCTCATCACCCTTGCTGTCTTCCTGCAACAGCGACTCTTCCGATCTTTTGTTCAGAACGACGATGCTGATCCGGCGATTGATCGAACTGAGCGGATCGTTCTTGTCGAACAACACCGTGGACGCGAGTCCAACCACGCGCAGCACCTTGTGTTCATCCATGCCGCCGACAATCATCTCGCGCCGGGAAGCGTTCGCACGATTGGCCGAAAGCTCCCAGTTCGAGAAACCCTTGTCGCCACCGCCGAACTGCGCTGCATCGGTGTGCCCTGACAGACTCAGCTTGTTCGGTACGGCATTCAGCGCCTTGCCGATCTCGCGCAGAATCACCCGCGTATAGGGTTTCAGCTCGGCACTACTGGTATCGAACATCGGGCGATTCTGCTCATCGACGATCTGAATTCGCAAACCTTCACTGGTAATGTCGATCAGGAGCTGACTCTTGAACTGTTGGAGGGCCGGATTGCTCTCGATCAGTTTCTCGATGTTCTGCTTGAGATCACCGAGCATTGCCTTCTCGCGCTCTTCAAACTCCTTGCGCGCCAGTTCGGCATTGGTCTCCTTGAGGTTTATGGCCTTGCTCTTGGCTTCCGTGTCGCCACCCTTGACCTGCCCGGCGGTGCGCGACAAATCCTTGCCACCACCCTTCAGCACACTCGAACTGTCACCCGTCCCCGAACCGCCTGTCGAAGCGATCTTCAGCGGGTTCTGAAAATAATCGGCAATCCCTTTCAGATCACCGCTGGCAGTCGACCCCAGCAGCCACATCAACAGGAAAAAGGCCATCATCGCTGTCACGAAATCGGCATAGGCGATTTTCCACGCACCGCCGTGGTGACCCGCCGCGAACTTCTTGATACGCTTGATGACTATCGGTCGTACATCGTCGCTCATTCAGATCCTCCGATCCGCTGCAACGGCATGGTTTACTTGCCCTTGCGGTTCTTGAGCTCTTCCTCGAGTTCGCTGAAAGTCGGGCGAACCCCGGCAACCAGCGTCTTGCGCCCGAACTCGACGGCCACTTGCGGCGCATAACCGGACATCGAAGCCAGCAGGACGACCTTGATCACCTGATAAATCTTCGCACCGTCCTGTGCCTTTTGCTCAAGCAGGTTGGCCACTGGCGAAACGAAGCCATAGGCAATGAGAATGCCGAGGAAGGTGCCAACCAGCGCTCCGCCGATCATCTTGCCGAGCACTGCCGGTGGCTCACCCACCGAACCCATGACGTTGACCACGCCCATCACCGCCACGACGATACCAAAAGCCGGCACGGCGTCAGCAACTTTGGATACCACATGCCCCGGTGTCTCGGCCTCGTGATGGTGTGTCTCGATTTCGATATCCATCAGATTTTCGATCTCGATGGCATTGAGGTTGCCGCCCACCATCATCCGCAAGTAATCGGTGATGAATTCCATCACGTGATGGTCACTGGCAAGCGCGGGATACTTGCCGAATATCGGACTGTTCTGCGGGTTTTCGACATCGCTTTCGATCGACATCAGGCCTTCCTTGCGCACCTTGGCAAGCACCTCGAAGAGCATTGCCAGCAGGTCGACGTAGAGCACCTTGGTAAACTTCGAACCCTTGAAGATCCCCGGCAAGGCGCCCACCGTCGTCTTGATGGTCTTGATGTCGTTGGATGCGACAAAGCCACCGATCGTCAAACCAACGATCGCTACATATTCAAGCGGTACCCACAGGGCAGCCAGGCTGCCGTGAACCGAATAGGTTCCCAGTGCTGCCGCCAGAATGATCACATACCCAACAATCAGAAACATCCGCCACCCCTTGTCATTGCGCGTTCCGCAAACGTCGCTGCTCCAAGCTCATCATTGTCCCGCATTCTAGCCAGATTGCGAACCACAGACGGTAGCCAATTTCCAGCTCACCGCCTCCGCAGTACAACTTGCGTCCCGCGCGCAACAATTCCACGCAAGTGTCGCCGCCCACTCTCGGGCGGTGCCGCCGGCGGAGACTTCCTTCTCGACACGAATCATATAAACTTGCCGAATGATCAAACAACGGCCGAGGGGATTCCAATGAAATTCTGCAGCGAGTGCGGCCAAACGGTCAGCCTGCTGATTCCTGAGGGCGATAACCTGCCGCGTCACGTGTGCCAGCACTGCGGGACGATTCATTACCTCAACCCCAAGCTTGTCGTCGGCTGCATTGCCGAATGGCAGGATCAAATCCTGCTCTGCAGGCGCTCGATTGCTCCTCGCCATGGCTTATGGACCCTGCCTGCCGGGTTCATGGAAAACGGTGAGACAACGACCCAGGCGGCAATCCGTGAAACGCTCGAGGAAGCCTGTGCTCGGGTCGACATCAGGCAACTCTTTTCGCTGGTCAATGTGCCGCATATCAACCAGGTGCACCTGTTCTACCGTGCCCGACTGCTCGATACCCGCTTCTCCGCCGGCCTGGAAACCCTCGAAACAGCGCTGTTCTCGGAAGATGCCGTACCCTGGCCGGATCTCGCCTTCCAGAGCGTCACACTATGCCTGAAAGCCTATTTCTCCGATCGCAGGACTGGTCGCTTTGTGTTCCACGAAGAAGCACTGCAGCCTCGGCAGGGTTAATGCTCATCCGACAGGGTGAATTCAATCGGCAACAAAACACGGAAATCCCTGCCTCTCAGACTGTCCGGCAAAGTCGTTGCCGCTGCGGCCTGTTCAATCATCGACAGTGCCTGCTCATCCAGTAGAGCACGTCCACTGGATCGAATCAGAGAAAGTTGGGGGCTCGGCTGCCAGGCACTGACGTTCACCGCGACCTCGACGCGCCCTTCCCAGCCACGCTCCCGCGCTACCAGCGGATATCGCTTGAAGCGACGTGCGGCGATCGCCAGAGCGACACGATACTGGCGCAAATCGTCGGCGCTGGCCCCTTCACGCAGCACGGTCGACGCACCGCTGGGCACGGGTACGGGTACTGGTGCCACCTCCGACTCTGACGGCGACAAGCGCTCAGTATTGGCATTCGCCGGGGACGCCAGCGCTGCCGTCCCGACATCGCGGACAGCCAACTCCGAACGGATACGCCGCCCGGAAATCGGCATTGGCGCAGTTTTCAGGCGCGCCGGCGCATGCGTGCTTGCAGGCACCGGTACGGCAGCACCGGCCGGCAGCACCCGATTCGGAACCTTGATCACCGCCAGCAGTGGCTTCGTAGACACCACAAGGCGTAGCGGCAATACCTGGACCATCATGGTCAGCAAGCCCGCGTGCACTAGCGTTGACACCGCCAGGGCAAGCCATAGGCGAGAGTGGGCGGACGCGAGCATCGACATGCTCTGGCCCCCCCACTTCAATATGAAAGTCGCGTCAGCGACTCATGAACCACCCCTCCCCACTCGCGGGGGAGGGGTTGGGGGAGAGGGAAACGGTCATGGCTTTCATGATCGGGGATGCCTGCAACAGCCATGACCGTTAATGTGAAAGTCGCGTCAGCGACTCACGAATCTCCCCTCCACACTTGTGGGGGAGGGGTCGGGGGAGAGGGAAACGGTCATGACTTTCATGATCGGGGGTGCCTGAAGAAGTCATGACCGTTAGTCAGAATTCCCCTTCGACGCAGCTGTTGCGATGGCAGACGCCGGCAGACGCAGCACCGACTGTTTCCCGGTCACCCAATCGCCCACCAGCCGCCACGCCTGCCCTTCGTCTTCGAGCGTAATGTGCCAACGGCCAGAAAACGGCTTCACTGCTCCGGCATAGACAGTACCCCCCTCGGAGTGCAGGAGCACCTGCTGATCGAAACCCTGGCGCGTCGGGTGGGTAATACGCATACTCAGTGTTTCCGGCAGGAGGACCCCCTCCTTGCTGTGCAGCAGGGCACGAATCCGATCCCCGTCAGCGCCAATGAGCAACTCGGCTTCGATTCCCAGCTCGACCGCCCTTTGATCGCGCGCCGTGCGCTGATTGACCGTCAGGCCCTGCTTGTAGTAGTCGTCTTCCACCAGACCATCACTGCTGACGACTGCCAGATAGGCGGTGAATATGCCTGCGACGATGACGCTCCCCGGGCCCAGCATCAGCAGCCACGGCCACGGCTCACGATACCATACCGCAGAGCTGACATTCAGTTTGGGGTTCATGGCCTCGGGTTTTGCGTTCATGGCAGGAAGAAGCTCGTCATCTCGCGCACTGCGATTTTTTCGTGATTGTCGGCTCGGACTTCGAAGAAGATCTGGTTTGCCCCTTTCTTGCCCGCCCCCGGCTCAACCCGCGCAGACAGCGCAACCGTTTTCGATGAAGCCGGCGGGAGTTCCACGCTGCGTTCGCCGACAATATCGATACCGTCAATACCGCTGACGCTGATCGAATAGCGATGCGGAGTTTCATCGGTATTCGAGATGTGCAGCCTGAACACGTTCTCGATGCGCCCATCATCGGCCTCGCGTGACAGCGTCGAGCGATCACGCAGGACATCAAGCTTCAATGGCACCCGGTGGGCTAGACTCCATGCTGCTGCCAGAATGATCGCCAGCAGGATGCTCGTGTACAGCAGTGTTCGTGGCCTCAGCAGGTGGCCAAACATCTCGCTTGCCGTATAGTGCTTCGTCAAGGCATTCTCGGTCGAGTAGCGGATCAGGCCACGCGGTGAACCCACCTTGTCCATCACCTGGTCGCAGGCATCGATACAGGCGGCACAGGCAATGCATTCGAGTTGCAGGCCGTTGCGGATATCGATGCCGGTCGGACAAACCTGAACACAGATGCTGCAATCCACGCAGTCGCCGAGCGGCTTCGCTGTGGACGCTGCGGCGCCTTTCCGACGCCCCCCCCGTGGCTCGCCTCGTTCGGGATCATAGCTGATGATCAGGGTATCCGGGTCGAACATCACCCCCTGGAAACGCGCATACGGGCACATGTACTTGCAGACCTGCTCGCGCAGGAAACCTGCCATCAGGTAGAGGAAGGCCGTGTAGAAAAATATCCAGAAAGCCTCCCAGGGCCCCAGTTCGAAAGATGCGATTTCGCCGAGCAGTTCCTTGATCGGCGTGAAATAGCCGACGAAGGTGACTCCTGTCCACAGGGCCACAAGCAGCCATAGCGAATGTTTGATGAACTTGAGGCGAAACTTGCGCGCAGACATCGGTTGTGCGTCGAGCTTCATTCGCGCCGGGCGTTCGCCCTCGATCTTGCGTTCGATCCACATCAGAATTTCGGTGTAGACCGTCTGCGGGCAGGCGTAACCGCAGAATAGACGACCACCCACGGCAGTCACCAGGAACAGCCCGTAAGCGGAAATCACCAACAGTACGGCCAGGTAGATCACATCCTGCGGCCAGAACACCATGCCAAAGATGTAGAACTTGCGTTCGGTGATGTGGAAGAGCACCGCTTGCCGGCCACCCCATTCGATCCAGCACAGACCATAAAACAAGGCCTGGGTGACGCAAACCATCGCCCAACGCCAGCTGTTGAAGATCCCCGTGGTGCTGCGGGCGTAAACGGTGCGGTGTTTCTCGTACAAACCATCAACGTTGATGGGAATTGCCTTGGCCTTGCTGCTGGCCGCCTGGTCCATGATCTCAGCTCCGATCCATTTCAGAATTACACCAAACGCTAATATTACCTTGTTGGCGGAAGCGTGGCGTTGATATGAATCAGCCAGAGCATCAACTCTCCAACTGGCGAGGCGAGAACACCGATGGGCACGCGTGCGTCAATCGCCACCCTGGCACGCCGGTGGTAAACAAAAACGGAGCGGCCAAAAGCCGCTCCGTCGATCCCGCTTGACTACTTGCTGCCCGCACTCAGGCTCAACACGTAGGCGGCAAGAACGTGCACCTTTTCTTCGCCGAGGAACTCCTTCCAGGCCGGCATCTGGTTGGTGCGGCCCTTGGTGATGGTCTCGATGATTGTCGCTTCGGAACTGCCATAGAGCCAGATCTTGTCAGTGAGGTTCGGAGCCCCCATGGCATGTACCCCCTTTGCGTCCGGACCGTGGCAGCCCGAACAGCCAACGCTGTTGAAAGCCTCCTGTCCCTTGGATACGCGTAGCGAATCAGCCGGCATACCGGACAGAGAACGCACATAATTGGCAAGATCCTTGATCGTTTCAGCTCCGAGCTGGGCGTGTGGCGGCATCATCCCCATCCGACCGGCGCTGATCGTCTCGACGATCAGCGCCGGCTCACCACCCCACTGCCAATCATTGTCGGCAAGATTCGGGAAGCCCTTCGAGCCACGCCCGTCAGCGCCATGGCACTGCATGCAGTACGTCAGATACAAGCGCTTGCCGGTCTCGTTGCCTTCCTTGTCGGCCGCCAGCGCCCGCAAGTCCATTTTCATGTACTTGTCGTAGAGCGGTCTGGTCTGCTCTTCGGCCTTGGTCACTTCCTTCGCGAGCTGTCCACTCGACGACCAGCCAAGCATGCCCTGGTAGCTGCCCAGCGTCGGATAGAGCGCGCAGTAGACCAGCGAAAAAATGACGGTAATGTAGAACAGCCACATCCACCACTTCGGCAGCGGGTTGTTATATTCCTCAAGGGTCTCGTCCCAGACATGGCCGGTGGTATCGAGCTTGCCGCCAGTGGGCGGCACACTTTGCATCCACAGCAGCACGCCGCAGGCAATGATGCTGACCAGCACGAGAAGAATGACGTACCAGTTCCAAAACTGATTCACAAAATCGTTCATGATGCTTTCCTTTGTCCATTGCGATCCAGGCCCAATTCGGCCAGATCCGCCTCTTCATCGGTGAACGGCAGCATTGCCGCTTCTTCAAAGCGCTTCTTGTTGCCCTTCACGCCGTAGGCCCACCAGACTATCCCGAGGAAGGTCAGCAGGGAAACGACGGTCACGATGGCTCGCAGATCGTTGATGTCCATGCGCTTACTTGACGTTCTTCATCTCGAGGCCCATCCCCTGCAGATAGGCGATGAGTGCGTCCAGTTCGCTCTTGCCTTCAAGCTGTTTTCTGGCTCCGGCGATCTCGTCATCGGTATAGGGAACACCAACCTTGCGCAGGGCGTGCATCTTGGCTTCGATGCTGTTCGCATCAGCAGGCGCCTTCTCGAGAAAAGCGAAAGCAGGCATGTTGGACTCGGGAACCAGGTCACGCGGATTGATCAGGTGCGCACGCTGCCATTCGTCCGAATAGCGACCACCGACCCGATGCAGGTCCGGACCGGTACGCTTCGAACCCCACTGGAACGGATGATCGTACACGAACTCACCGGCCACCGAATAATGCCCATAACGCTCGGTTTCCGCACGGAACGGTCGAATCATTTGCGAGTGACAAAGGAAACAGCCTTCTCGAATATAGACATCACGACCCGTCAGACGTACCGGATCGTAGGGCTTGAGTCCGGTCACCGGCTCGGTGGTGGACTTCTGGAAGTAAAGTGGCACGATTTCGACCAGGCCACCGATGCTGACCACCAGCAGAGTGAGCACTACCATCAACGTGACATTGCGTTCAATTGCATCATGCGTGAGTTTCATTTGATTCTCTCCTGTCAGGCGTGGTGAGCGGCAGGCACCAGAACGACGCGGGCATCATCGACAGAGCGGCCGCCGGCGATCGTCTTGACCATGTTGTAGGCCATGATCAGCATGCCGAACAGGAAGAGAATCCCACCGAGGAATCGAATCGCCCAGAACGGATACGAGGCCTTGACCGATTCAACAAAGCTGTAGGTCAGCGTACCGTCGATATTGACCGCCCGCCACATCAGACCCTGCATCACACCGGCAATCCACATCGAGGCGATATAAAGAACGACGCCGATCGTTGCCACCCAGAAGTGCACGGTGATCAGCTTGACGCTGAACATTTCGGACTTGCCATATAGACGCGGCAACAAATAGTAGATCGAACCGATCGAGATCATCGCCACCCAGCCCAGCGCACCCGAGTGCACGTGACCAATCGTCCAGTCGGTGTAGTGCGACAGCGCATTGACCGTCTTGATGGCCATCATCGGGCCCTCAAAGGTCGACATGCCGTAGAACGACAGCGAGGTGATCA
>RRZU010823383.1_pt1 | contig 15289 bp, 13 predicted proteins | sample 2165561 | NCBI WGS metagenome assembly RRZU01 (sample SAMN10456909, study PRJNA506462) | wastewater metagenome | isolation source: wastewater sludge | place: USA: Moscow, Idaho
ATACCAAACAGCACCAGTAAAATAATGTACTTAATCGCCCAGAGTCGCTCATGCAGAGCAAAAGGCACGTCGTACTGAGGGATTTTTATCTTACGAGCAATTTCGTTGATGATTTCCTGCAAGGCGCCAAATGGACATAACCAGCCACAGAACACGCCACGCCCCCACAGCAAGACAATCGCAGCAGTCACACCCCAGAGAATAAAGATGATGGGGTCACTGAGAAACAGCTCCCAACTAAAGTCATGCATAATCGAGTGTGCAAAGGTCAGCACGTTAACAATGGACAGCTGCCCCAATGCATACCAACCAATAAACACCACAGTAAAGGTTAAATAGCCCATGCGCACACGGTGTAGCAATTTAGGGTAGCGCACCAAGTAATCTTGGAAGAACAGAATTGCAAACAGCACCAATAAACCAACACCAAGCACAGCAATCTGGAAATCTTTTTGATACCAAATATTGAGCCACAGGGGACGGTTGGCTTCGTCAAGTGCTGCTTGTTCTGAAGCGGTTAATGGCGGCCGCTCAATGTACATCTCAGGAATTTGGTAAGGCAGTTCAAAGCTGGTAAAAATACTGTCAATCGGTCCAGTCTGACGACGCACTAACAGCTCTAAACTCCAGTCTGAACCCGAATCAAAAGCATACTGTGAACGTACAATAAAGATGCCCATTTCGGTGAAATCGGGCATACCCTCGGCGTACACATCACTTAAGCGGTAAAAGTCCAAATCACGGAAGCTGATAATGTCGCCAAATTGACGCAGTTGAATACGATCAAAAATACCGCCGCGCACATAACCTGACCCTTTAAATGAATACTCACCATTGCCCAGCACTACAATTGCGTGCTCATCAGGCTTGAGTTCATCCATTAAGTCTTGGTATTGACGTTCACCCAGCAAGTTACGACCGATCGTTGGAGGGTTAAGCTCGGCAACATATAAATCAATAAAGGTGTCCTCGCGTTGCTCTGGGCTCGCCACATCGACACCTTCCGCTTCACTACCAATAAAAGCATCATCTACTTGACCACGATTGAGCAACAAGCGGCGAATCGAGCCATCACCGGTCAGCGTTGTCCAGCTGGCTTTTTGATATTGATCCATTAAAACGATGGCGGGTTTGTTTTTAATTTGCGCGTGAGCTTTAACCAGACCTAAAGAAACGGCAACTTGGTGTGCCGAACGCATAATGGCTTCATTGACCACCATGACAGTGACGGTTGCCCCCGAGACGGCATCAATGGTAATCGCCGACTCATCTCTGGAACGACCAATCACTACACGCTGGTCAACTTTAATACCATCATATTTAGCCGCAAAATCATGCAGTTTTTGCTCAGGGATACCAATGAGCAGAATCGGCTCGTGATGCTCTAACACATAGGCATCTTTAATGACCCCCTGTGGATCGAGGATCACCTGCAGATTGATGGGCTTGCCTGAGTAGGCTGGAATATCAACTACGTTAATCGTTTGATAGGCATAACCGAGCAACTCATCGCCCGATAAAATCTTACGAATCTGAAAGTCGCCTTCAGGCTCGGTGATCGTACCCGACTGCGGAAAAGTTAAGGCAATGCGCCCCTTTTCCAAGGCCGTAAGCTCCGCAGCTTGCACACTATTGATCGCATAGAAAAACACGACAAACAACACTGCTAGCCAAGAAATGCGCTCTAGCACGCGCCATTGAGGATAATGAGAAGTAGCCTGCATGATCATGCCCTAACACCAAAAAGTGCTTTGAGCTTAGCAAGCAGAGCAATTAATACTCCTTGACCAAAGTCATAGCATTTTTTTACAGCTCAAGGCATTTTAGCTGCTACTCAAGCAAAACCACTGCTTACGGGACTTACAACTTTCCAAGCAGAACACGCAGAAGAAAACTAAAACAGCAAACACTGATACAGATCAATACATCAAATATAAAATATTAAAAAGCCAGGCATCGCCTGGCTTGTTAATCTGCATCATTCAGAAAATAAATGTTATTCGCTGTGATAACGGGTTATACGCTCCACTTCTTCTTTTGAACCTAGAAACACAGCGACCCGCTCATGCAAGGAGTTGGGCTGGATATCCATGATGCGTTGATAACCATTGGTCGACACGCCACCTGCTTGTTCAATAATGAACGACATCGGGTTAGCTTCGTACATCAAGCGTAACTTACCTGGCTTCTCTGGCTCACGATTGTCGCGTGGATACATGAAGATGCCGCCACGGGTCAAAATACGATGCACATCGGCCACCATGGCAGCCACCCAGCGCATATTGTAGTTTTTCTGCAAGGGGCCTTCTTCACCTTGCAGCAACTCCTCCACATAGCGTTTCACTGGCGCTTCCCAATGGCGTTGATTCGACATATTGATTGCAAATTCTGCGGTTTTCTCAGGTACACGAATATCATCATGGGTCAAAATAAATGAGCCCATTTCTGCATCCAGAGTGAAACCTTTGACACCGTTACCTAAAGTCAGCACCAGCATGGTTTGCGGGCCATAAATAGCGTAACCCGCGGCCACTTGCTCAGTGCCTGGCTGCAAGAACGCCTCTTCACCCAAATCACCCTCTTCGCCATTGCGATCAGGGCAGCGCAGCACCGAGAAAATCGTACCCACTGACACGTTGACATCAATATTGCTGGAGCCATCCAAAGGATCAAATACCAGCAAGTAAGAACCTTTTGGATACTTGCCTGGAATCTGATAGGCGTTATCCATTTCCTCAGACGCCATACCAGCCAAGTGGCCGCCCCACTCGTTGGCTTCGAGCAGAATTTCATTGGATAAAACATCCAGCTTCTTCTGTACTTCGCCCTGCACGTTTTCAGTGCCCATGCTGCCTAAAACACCACCGAGTGCACCTTTTGACACTTGGTGATTAATCATTTTGCAAGCACGTGCCACTACTTCAATTAAAAAGCGCAGCTCTGCCGGGGTTTGATGCGAACGTGTTTGCTCAATAAGGAAACGACTTAAACTCGTGCGTGTCATGAAACGCTCCAACGGAGTAAGAAAAAATATGCCGCCAAGTTTACCGCTTTGTGAGCATGAATGCTGCAACGCTTTTCATTTGTCTGTTTCTATCTAAAGAATGCCAAAGAAATATGCTGTTTTATATGAAATAACAGCGCAAAGAGAATCCTTGTGCAATCAATCTGCCTATTAATGTCTTTTCGGGACGGTATTCACCGACCAAAATCTATTACCCATAGCTTTGTTGACCTACATCAAAAGCTGTTTTGCTTCGTTACGTAACATTGTTACTAACCAACACAAACTATAAGTTGCAAACGGAGCACATCATGCGCACAACTTTATTCGCTACATCATTATTGGCATTAGCTATTGCTGCACCATCAGTTCAAGCTCACCAAGCTGGCGATATTATCGTTCGTGCGGGTGCGATTACCGTACAAACTAAAGAAAATTCTTCTAGTGTTAAAGTCGATCGCGGCGCTAATTTAGATTTAGGCGGTAAAGCAACCTTAGGTAATGATACTCAGCTAGGCTTAAACTTTGCTTACATGCTAACCGATCATTGGGGTGTTGAGTTATTAGCAGCGACTCCTTTCAAGCATGATGTTGCCATTAAAAATACTCTTTTAGGCAGCCAAGACTTAGGTAGCTTAAAGCACTTACCACCTACATTAAGCGCTGTGTTCTATCCGATGGATAGTAAAGCAGCCTTTCAACCCTATGTAGGCGCAGGTATTAACTACACAGTTTTCTTCGACGAATCTGTTCGAGGCTCTGCAAAAAACGAAGGATACAGTAACTTACGTGTACAAAACTCGTGGGGCTGGGCTGCTCAAGTCGGTGCCGACTATATGTTAACTGACAGTTTGATGATTAACGGCCAAATTCGTTACATTGATATTGATACCACTGCATATGTTAACTATAACGGTAACCGCGCCAAAGTGAACGTTGACGTTGAACCATTGGTTTACATGGTTGGTTTAGGCTACAAGTTCTAATATTTAGAAGCTTAAAACAAAAAACAGGCGCTTAATGCGCCTGTTTTTATTTGTACCACTATGCATTTCCGATATTTTTTCTAGTCCCGCCTTGTAGCGAACCCAGCCACACATCATCTTTAGCTATCGTGCGTATCCAGACTACACATTGCGATAATAGCTATCTAACAAACCGGCCAACCCAGTGCGCCAAGCCCGCGGTTTAATACCAAAAGTATGGGTAATCTTACGGCTGTCCAGCACACCATGCTGTGGCTCAATCACCGCATCAGCAAAATCCGCATGGGCACGCGGCTCAACGTTTTGACTCAACTGTGGTCGCCATGCTTGCGCCTCCGCTAAAATCGCTTGCGCCACCGATAATACGGTCGCCGCTTCCTGCCCACCGTAATGGTATGTACCCCACAGCGGTGCAGCACAATCGAGTTGTTTGAGTATGGCCAGAATCACTCGCGCCGCATCTTCTACCGGCGTTGGATTACCACGGCGGTCATCCGCCATTTCAATTAACTCATGATCCTGAGCGCGACGTAACACCCGCCCCAACATACCTTCCGGGCTGTCATCCAGTAGCCAACCAAAACGCAGCAATACATGCTTAGAGCACAGTGAACGTACACTCTGCTCCATGCGCATCAGTGCTTGCCCACGTGGACTAAGTGGCTTGCATTCATTGGTTTCGTTATAGGCGGTAGCCCGTGCACCATCAAACACGCGGTAACTGGACGGTTGTAACAAGATGCAATCGTAATGTTTACACAGTTGCGCTAAACGCTCGACTGCACGCTCCTGTGGTACAAAATACAGCGGATCAACAGCACCGGCCTGAAACCAATCGTAATAATAGGCAAGATTAATCAGCGCATCGGGGCGTACATCATCAATCAGGCTGGTTAAGCTGGCCGCATCCCAAGCACCTTGTTCCGGCTTAGGCGCCAAAAAAGATATATCCTCTTCAGCACCTAAGCGCACCAAAGCCTGTCCTAACGCGTTACCACCACCCAGCAAAACCAAGCGCAATTGCATATCAGCCCCTCAGAGATATTTTTATATTTTGTTCTCTAGGTCCACCCCTAAAAAGGGATGTCATCATCAAAACTATCGTAGTCCGGCGCTGGTTGCGCATCATTCTGTACGCTTGGCGCAGGACGCTGTTGTGCTTGCGGCGCTTGCTGCTGTTGCGGCTGAGACTGTGGTTGACGCGGTGCTGCTGGAGGACGACTGCCACCTTCATTATCACCACGGCCATCAAGCATTTGCATCGTGCCGCCCATATCCACAACAATTTCCGTGGTATAGCGTTTCACACCATCTTTTTCCCACTCACGGGTTTGCAAACGGCCTTCGATATAAACTTTCGAACCTTTGCGCAAATACTGGCCAGCAATTTCCGCGATTTTTCCGAAAAACGACACGCGGTGCCATTCGGTGCGCTCTTGCATTTGTCCAGTTTGCTTATCGCGCCAGCTATCACTGGTCGCTAAGGTCAGATTAGTCACCGCATTGCCATTAGGCAAATAACGGGTTTCTGGGTCGCCGCCCACATTACCAATTAAAATTACTTTGTTAATTCCACGAGCCATAGCTTTCTCCAAACGGTCTGCACACTGCGATCAGTTATAAATACGTCTCAACAGTCGCGCGATCTATTATTTGCGTATCAAATTTTACATAAACAGCAGCTTCCTCTGCCACCAACACAGCATCCATGACACCTGCTTGTGAACGTAATGCAGTCAACCATTGTGTTGCTTGTAGCGCAGCGGGCGATACCGGCAAGCGCAGACTGGTGACATACGGCGGCTCTTGCATATTAGCAGCAAAAAACAACCAGAGTGCTGCAAGTGCTGCACATCCTGCAAAAACTATTGATGCACCGCCCAAACTAAACAGCCAGCCACCAAAAATACCACCCAATGCCGCGCCTAAAAATTGGCTGGTCGAATACACGCCCATTGCCGTGCCTTTAGCGCCGGCGGGTGCCACCTTACTGATCAAGGACGGCAAGCTGGCTTCTAGCAAATTAAACGCAGTAAAAAAGATAATCGTGCCGATGACTAACAATGTCAGGTTTTGACCGAACCACCAGAAGAATAATTCACTGAGCAGTAGCACGCTAATAGCGCCGATGAACACTCGCTTCATTTTGCGTTTTTTTTCACCATAAATAATAAACGGCAGCATGGCAAAAAAACCGACGAACATAGCCAGCAAATACACCCACCAATGTTCCTCTTTGGGCAATCCGCCCTGCTCGACCAACGTCAAAGGCAAAGCAATAAAGCTGGCCATTAATAAGGCATGCAGGACAAAAATACCGAAATCCAAACGCAGTAATGCCACATTACGCAGGGTTGCTGACAAGGCTGCAGGAGCCACGCCTGATTCACGATGCTGCAACTGCACAGCCGGCTTAGGCACGCTCAAGGCAATAATGACAATACCCAGTATCGCCATCGCGGCGGTAAACCAAAACAAACCAGACAAACCAAAGCCGCGAGTCACTAACGGCCCCACCACCATTGCCACGGAAAAAGAGATGCCAATACTGATACCAATCACCGCCATTGCCTTAGTGCGATGTTGTTCACGGGTGACATCCGACAACAGTGCCATCACGGCTGCAGAAATAGCACCAGCACCTTGTAAGATGCGTCCAGCAATCACGCCCCACACCGAATCAGATAAACCGGCCACCACGCTACCGGCGGCAAAGATCAGCAGACCAATATAAATAACCGGCAAACGGCCAAAACGATCAGACAACATGCCAAACGGAATTTGTAAAAGCGCTTGGGTTAAACCGTATGCACCAATGGCTAAGCCCAGTAAAAAAGGCGTTGCTCCAGATAGCGCCTGCCCATAGGTGGCCAGTACCGGTAGCACCATAAACATGCCCAACATACGAAAAGCAAAAACCAGCGATAAGCCAGCCGTCGCACGTCGCTCTTGAGCGTTCATCGCATCGTTATTATGCTCGTTCATCACACCCCCTCTATCTAGACCCGCGATTCTATCAGGCAGAACGCTTTGCCGCAGCATACCTATAACCCGTATACTCTGCGGTTTACACTCGCAACGCGAGGAATGCAGTGGATACCATAGTAGTTCGTGGGGCTCGTACCCATAATTTAAAAAATATTGATCTCGACTTACCGCGCAATAAATTGATTGTGATCACCGGCCTGTCTGGCTCGGGTAAGTCTTCCTTAGCCTTTGATACCTTATATGCAGAAGGCCAACGCCGTTATGTCGAGTCTCTCTCGGCTTATGCACGGCAATTTTTATCAATGATGGAAAAACCCGATGTCGACACCATTGAAGGATTGTCGCCAGCGATTTCTATTGAGCAAAAATCAACGTCACATAACCCGCGCTCGACCGTCGGTACGATTACCGAAGTGTATGACTATTTGCGTTTGCTCTATGCCCGCGCTGGCATTCCACACTGCCCTGATCACCATGTGCCATTGTCAGCGCAAACGGTCAGCCAAATGGTCGACTTAGTTTTGGCGCAAGAGCCCGAGCGTCGCCTGATGCTGCTTGCTCCCATTATCCGTGAGCGTAAAGGCGAGCATCTATCGGTCTTTGAAGAAATGCGTGCACAAGGTTTTGTCCGCGTTCGTGTCAACGGGACGCTGCATGAAATCGATGATGTGCCAAAACTGGATAAACAGAAAAAACATTCGATTGATGTGGTGGTTGACCGCTTCAAAGTGCGTGATGACCTCGCACAACGTTTGGCGGAATCCTTTGAAACAGCCCTGCGTCTTACCGACGGCATCGCTTTAGTTGCCTCAATGGACGATGACGGCAGCGAAGAAATGGTGTTTTCTGCACGCTTTGCTTGTCCACATTGCGGTCATGCGATCAGTGAACTGGAGCCTAAGTTATTTTCCTTTAATAACCCTGCCGGTGCTTGCCCAAGCTGTGACGGTTTAGGGGTTAAACAGTTTTTTGATAGCAGACGCTTGGTCAACGGTGAATTGACTTTGGCAGAAGGCGCAATCCGTGGCTGGGATCGACGTAACGTCTACTACTTCCATATGCTCAGCTCACTCGCTCAGCATTACGATTTCAGTCTTGAGGTGCCCTTCCAAGCACTGGATAAAGCCATTCAACACGTCATTCTGCACGGCACAGGGAAAACAGAGATTGAGTTTCGTTACCTCAACGACCGTGGCGATATCGTTAAACGCGCCCACCCGTTTGAAGGCATCGTACCCAACCTAGAGCGGCGCTACCGCGAAACCGAATCCAATAGTGTGCGTGAAGAACTGGCTAAATATTTAAGCACCCAAGCCTGCCCTGACTGTGACGGCGCACGTCTGCGGCGCGAAGCACGGCATGTTTGGGTTGGCGACAATACGCTACCCACCATTACTGCAATGCCCATTGGTGAAGCCTTTGAATACTTCACGACACTGAGCTTACCCGGTAAACGCGGTGAAATTGCCGAGAAAATCCTTAAAGAGATTAGCGCGCGTTTACAGTTTTTAGTCAACGTCGGACTCAATTACCTCACGCTCAATCGCAGCGCCGACACTTTATCTGGCGGTGAGGCCCAACGTATTCGCTTGGCCAGCCAAATTGGCGCCGGCTTGGTTGGTGTGATGTACATTCTTGATGAACCTTCCATTGGTTTGCATCAGCGTGATAACGAGCGTCTGCTCAATACCTTGGATCATTTGCGCAAAATCGGCAATACCGTGATTGTCGTGGAACACGATGAAGATGCCATCCGCATGGCCGACTACGTTGTGGATATAGGCCCTGGCGCTGGCGTGCATGGCGGTGAGGTCGTGGCTCAAGGCACACCGTCTGAAGTGATGGCCAATCCTGCATCGCTCACCGGACAATACTTGTCAGGCAAGGTACAAATCACTTATCCAAAGCAGCGTACCGCAATCAATCCAGACAAGATGCTGCGCTTACAGGGTGCGCGCGGCAATAATCTGAAGAATGTAGATTTAGATATTCCGCTGGGGCTATTGACCTGCGTAACCGGTGTTTCAGGCTCAGGCAAATCAACCCTGATCAATAACACTTTATATCCCTTAATGGCGACCGCGTTGAACGGCGCCACCACGTTAGAAGCCGCCGCCTACGATTCAATAGAAGGTGTCGAGCTGTTAGATAAAGTGGTGGATATTGATCAAAGTCCGATTGGTCGCACACCTCGCTCCAACCCCGCCACTTACACAGGAATTTTCACGCCAATCCGCGAACTCTTTGCTGGTGTCGCAGAATCGCGCGCGCGCGGTTATAGTCCAGGACGCTTCTCTTTTAACGTCAAAGGTGGCCGCTGCGAAGCGTGCCAAGGCGATGGCGTAATTAAGGTTGAGATGCACTTTTTGGCTGATATTTACGTGGCTTGCGATACCTGTAAGAGCAAGCGCTATAACCGTGAAACCTTGGATATTCGCTATAAAGGCAAGAATATTCATGAAGTACTGGATATGACCATTGAGGAAGCCCGTACATTCTTTGATGCCGTCCCAGCCTTAGCACGTAAACTGCAAACATTGATTGATGTCGGCCTGTCCTATATTCGTCTCGGTCAAAGTGCGACCACGCTGTCTGGCGGTGAAGCACAGCGGGTAAAACTGTCTCGTGAATTGTCTAAGCGTGACACCGGTCAAACCCTGTATATCCTCGATGAGCCCACCACAGGTCTACATTTTGCTGACATACAACAATTACTCGACGTCTTGCATCGCCTGCGCGATCGCGGCAATACCGTCGTGGTGATTGAGCATAACTTGGATGTAATTAAGACTGCAGACTGGATTATCGATCTTGGTCCTGAAGGTGGATCAGGTGGTGGCGAGATCATTGCCACAGGCACACCAGAACAGGTAGCTGACAATAGCCATTCGCATACTGGACGCTTCCTTAAAGACAAACTGTAAAAACTAAAAACACACAAGCCTCTAAGAAAGAGGCTTGTGTGTTGACTGACAATGGTTATTACGTTGCTTACTTAGGCAGATCAATACCTAAGGCTTTGGCCACGCCTTGACCGTACGCTGGATCGGCCTGCATGCAGTGACAGATGTGCTTCATCTTGATCGCATCTGGCACACCGTTCATGTTACGTGCAGTATTTTCAAACAGCACTTGCTGCTGTGCTGGACTCATCAGACGGAATAAATTACCCGGCTGAGTAAAATAGTCTGGCTCAGTTTCCCAATAATCAAAACGATCGGCTGCACCTTCTAAAGCCAATGGCGGCTCAGAAAAGTCTGGCTGCTCTTGCCATTCACCCTGACTGTTCGGCTCATAATGCAGGCGGCTGCCTTGGTTGCCATCAACACGCATCGCACCATCGCGGTGGTAGCTGTGATACGGACAACGTGGGGTGTTTACCGGTATCTGCGAGTGATTCACTCCTAAACGGTAGCGCTGAGCGTCACCATAGGAGAATAGTCGTCCTTGCAGCATGCGATCGGGCGAAAAGCCTATGCCTGGCGCAATGTGCGCTGGATTAAAGGCCGCCTGCTCAACATCAGCAAAATAGTTCTCAGGGTTTTTATTGAGCTCAAAGTAGCCCACTTCAATCAGTGGATAATCTCCTTTTGGCCATACCTTAGTCAGGTCGAAGGGATGATAAGGTACTTTAGCTGCATCCGCTTCTGGCATGATCTGCACATACATGGTCCAGCGCGGAAAATCACCACGCTCGATCGCTTCATATAAGTCACGCTGTGAACTCTCACGATCCTTACCCACCAATTCTGCAGCTTCTTGATCGGTGAGGTTTTTAATGCCTTGCTGAGTTTTGAAATGGAACTTAACCCAGTAGCGCTCATTCTTGGCATTAATAAAACTGAAGGTATGCGAGCCAAAGCCATGCATATGACGATAAGAGGCAGGAATACCGCGATCACTCATAACAATAGTGATTTGGTGTAAAGCTTCTGGTAATCCTGTCCAGAAATCCCAGTTATTGGTCGCACTGCGCATATTGGTGCGTGGATCGCGTTTTACCGCGTGGTTGAGATCAGGAAACTTTAGTGGGTCGCGGAAAAAGAAAACAGGCGTGTTGTTACCGACTAAATCCCAGTTACCTTGCTCGGTGTAAAAGCGCATCGCAAAACCACGGATATCGCGCTCGGCATCGGCAGCACCGCGTTCGCCAGCAACTGTAGAGAAGCGCACAAACATGTCAGTTTTCTTACCGACCTCGGCAAACAAGGTTGCTTTTGTGTATTGAGTGATATCGTGGGTAACGGTGAAGCTACCAAAAGCACCAGAGCCTTTAGCGTGCATGCGGCGCTCTGGAATCACTTCACGATCAAAGTGTGCGAGCTTTTCCAAAAACCAAACATCCTGCAGCAACAACGGACCTCTGGCACCTGCAGTTAAACTGTCTTGGTTATTAGCAATCGGACATCCAGAAACAGATGTCAGTTTCGGCTTGTCATTCATGGTATTTCTCCTGCTGGTCTAGCATCAATGGACTCAGTCTCATAGTAGCGAAAAAGATACCAAGACACCTAATGGATTGCGCGAAAGTAGACGATAGTTTATCGCTATAACAAAAGATGGCCATAAAAAAACCGAGCACAAGGCTCGGTTTTTCTGAACTGCGATATTGCTTACTCTGCAGCTTCTACTTCACCAGCAACCGGACGGTCAACCAGTTCAACATAAGCCATAGGCGCGTTATCACCAGCACGGAAGCCGCATTTTAAAATGCGTAAGTATCCGCCTTGACGAGTTGCATAACGCTTACCTAAATCATTGAACAATTTACCAACCGCTGATTTAGAGCGGGTACGGTCAAAAGCTAAACGACGGTTCGCAACACTATCTTCTTTAGCTAAAGTAATTAACGGCTCGGCAACGCGACGCAGTTCTTTAGCTTTAGGCAATGTAGTTTTAATCAGTTCATGCTCGAACAGCGACACTGCCATGTTCTGGAACATAGCCTTGCGGTGGGCGCTGGTACGGCTTAAGTGACGGCCACTTTTACGATGACGCATGATTCAATTCCTTACCAAACTCTTCGGTTCGGTGATAATGGCGATCAGGCCGTGGCCTTATCGTCTTTCTTCAAACTTGCCGGCGGCCAGTTGTCTAGGCGCATACCGAGGGACAGACCACGCGAGGCTAAAACATCCTTGATTTCAGTCAGGGATTTTTTACCCAAGTTCGGAGTTTTTAACAACTCTACTTCAGTGCGCTGAATCAGATCACCGATGTAGTAGATGCTTTCTGCTTTGAGGCAGTTTGCCGAACGCACGGTCAACTCTAAATCATCAACTGGACGTAACAAGATTGGATCAATCTCGTCTTCCGGTTTCTCTTCAACGGGCTGTGCTTCACCTTGAAGGTCAACAAACGCTGCGAGCTGGTGCTGCAGAATTGTTGCACTGCGACGAATCGCTTCTTCAGGATCAAGCGTGCCATTGGTTTCGAGGTCGATGATCAGCTTGTCCAAGTTAGTACGCTGCTCAACACGGGCATTTTCAACCACGTACGCAACACGACGAACAGGACTGAATAAGGCATCGATTTGCAAACGTCCGATGCTACGAGTTTCATCTTCTTCGCTAAAACGCGAATCAGCTGATTCATAGCCACGGCCACGTGCAATACGCAGCTTCATATTCAATGCGCCCTTATCAGCCAGATTAGCAATAACGTGGTCGCCATTGACGATTTCCACATCATGATCCAGCTTAATATCGGCAGCAGTCACCACGCCCGGCCCTTTTTTGCTGAGAGTCAGCGTGGCTTCGTCACGACCATGCATAATCACTGCAAGGCCTTTAAGGTTAAGAAGAATCTCAATGACATCTTCTTGAACCCCTTCAATAGCACTGTACTCGTGCAATACGCCGTCGATTTCAACTTCGACCACTGCACAGCCAGGCATTGAAGACAACAGTATACGCCGTAGCGCGTTACCCAAAGTATGACCAAATCCACGCTCAAGAGGCTCAAGCGTAATTTTGGCGCGGGTCGGGCTGACCATGTCAACGTTAATTTGACGAGGGGTCAGGAACTCATTTACCGAAATCTGCATGGATACACCTATTTTCTAGCCCTTACTTGGAGTAGAGCTCGACAATCAGGCTTTCGTTGATGTCAGCTGACAGATCACTACGCTCAGGAACGCTTTTATAAACGCCTGACTTCTTCTCTGCATCTACATCAACCCACTCGACGCGGCCACGCTGGACACACAATTCGAGAGCCTGGGAAATACGTAATTGGTTTTTGCACTTTTCACGCACAGCAACCACGTCACCAGCTTGAACCTGGTAGGACGGAATGTTTACAGTCTTGCCATTGACGGTGATCGATTTGTGCGACACCAATTGACGCGACTCAGCACGTGTAGAGCCAAAGCCCATACGGTATACAACGTTATCCAAACGTGACTCTAAAAGTTGCAGCAGGTTTTCACCCGTTGCACCCTTACGGCGCGCTGCTTCTTTATAGTAGCCTGCGAATTGACGCTCAAGAATGCCGTACATACGACGAACTTTTTGCTTCTCACGCAGCTGAGTACCGTACTCAGATAAACGTCCACGACGCTGACCATGTTGGCCAGGTGCGGTTTCAATATTGCATTTAGATTCAATCGCGCGTGAACCACTCTTCAAAAAGAGGTCTGTGCCTTCACGACGGGACAGTTTGCATTTGGGACCAATGTAACGAGCCATTTTTCACTGTCTCCTAATTTACACGCGGCGCTTTTTCGGCGGGCGGCATCCGTTATGTGGGATGGGCGTCACGTCGGTGATGCTTGCGATTTTGTAACCGCAACCATTCAAAGCGCGGACTGCTGATTCACGACCAGGGCCTGGACCCTTGACGTTTACATCTAAATTTTTCAAACCAAATTCCAGCGCCGCTTGACCAGCACGCTCGGCTGCAACTTGCGCTGCAAACGGGGTACTTTTACGCGAACCGCGGAAACCAGAACCACCAGAAGTAGCCCATGACAGAGCATTACCCTGACGGTCTGTAATTGTGATAATTGTATTGTTAAAAGAGGCGTGGATATGGGCGATGCCATCTACCACTGTCTTTTTAACTTTTTTACGAGGACGAGCAGCTGCTTTAGCCATTAATCAAATTCCTATCTAGAACCAATGCAATTACTTACGGATCGGCTTGCGTGGGCCTTTACGGGTACGCGCGTTGGTTTTGGTGCGCTGACCACGGAGTGGTAAGCTACGACGGTGACGTAAGCCACGGTAGCAACCCAAATCCATCAGACGCTTGATGTTCATGTTGATTTCGCGACGTAAATCACCTTCTGTATTAAGAGAAGCAACTTCGCCACGCAACTGCTCAATCTGCTCATCAGAGAGATCTTTAATTTTTGCTGCTGGATTCACTCCAGTAGCAGCGCAAATCTTCTGCGCAGTTGTCCGACCTATTCCGAAGATATAAGTCAGCGAGATAACAGTATGTTTGTTATCCGGAATGTTAACGCCTGCAATACGGGCCATTCAGTGTAACTCCAATTGACAGCGACTTACTCTCAGGAAGCCAAGATCGAAAGTAAGATCTATTGCTGTATAACTATTAATCAACCGAACAGCGCACTAGCTGCTCGGTTCATGACACAACACAATCAGCCTTGGCGCTGCTTATGACGTGGTTCCGCTTTACAGATCACGCGAATAACACCTTCGCGACGTACGATCTTGCAATTGCGGCAAAGCTTTTTCACCGATGCACGAACTTTCATCACTAACTCCTATAGCCTGAAGAGCAATTAGCGCATTAAACCACTGCCACCATAGCCTTTCAGGTTGGATTTTTTCATCAGGGATTCGTACTGGTTAGAAACGAGGTGCGATTGTACTTGAGCCATGAAGTCCATTACAACCACAACAACGATCAACAGCGATGTCCCGCCGAGATAAAACGGCACATTTGCCGCCACAACAAGAAATTGTGGTAACAAACATACAGCCGTCATGTACAAGGCACCAAACGCGGTTAAGCGAGTCAAAACACCATCAATGTAGCGCGCTGACTGCTCTCCCGGACGGATACCCGGAATAAAAGCACCGGATTTTTTCAGGTTTTCAGCAACATCTTTAGGGTTAAACATCAATGCTGTATAGAAAAAGCAGAAGAAAATAATCCCTGCACTAAATAGCAAAATATTTAACGGCTGCCCTGGTGCCAGCGCTTGCGAAACATCCGCAAGCCACGACATGCTCTCAGACTGGCCAAACCACTGACCAAGAGACGCCGGGAACAACAAGATACTACTGGCGAAAATAGCTGGAATCACACCAGCCATATTCACTTTCAGAGGCAGATG
>RRZU010381056.1_pt1 | contig 15288 bp, 13 predicted proteins | sample 2165561 | NCBI WGS metagenome assembly RRZU01 (sample SAMN10456909, study PRJNA506462) | wastewater metagenome | isolation source: wastewater sludge | place: USA: Moscow, Idaho
ATGCTTCAGGTGCCGATAATTATCAATGGCAATTCAGTGCTGGTGGTGTTGAGGGTAGCTTTTCGGATATTACAAATGGAGGAGTTTATTCTAATGCTACTACATCCGCATTGACAATTACTAACCCTGCTTATGCTATGAATGGATATGCTTACCGGGTAATTGTGTCGCGTAGCTGCGGTGGTTCTACAACTTCAAATGCAGATACTCTAACAGTTTATCCGCAGCCTCAGGGAACATTGTCCGGTCAAACAAATATTTGCAAAGGCGAAACAGGTTATCTGACATGGACTGCCAGTGCAGGTTCTGGACCGTTTAGTATTGTATACAAAGCGGGAGCAAGGATTCAAATAGTCAATAACGTAAGTTCGGGAGTATCGTTTGAAGTAGGAGCAATTTCGTCGAATACAACATTTTCATTAGTGTCAGTTTCTGATATGCACTGCACACGTAGTACTGGTTTTACAACTGCCAGTGCTGATATAACCATCAATCCATTTATTACATGGACAGGGGCTACAAATACCGATTGGCATACTGCAACAAATTGGTGTGGTGGTGTTCCAACTGTGAACGATGATGTGATAATTCCGGCATCGGCCACTAATCAACCTGTAATAAGTACTGCAATTGCAAATACTCGTTCAATTATTGTTGAAAATGGTGCTTCTGTCGTGGTGGACGATGGTAATTATTCGTTGAATGTACATGGGAATATTACCAATTCGGGTACTATCAATTTAGGGACAGGCAGGCTTACAATTGCCGAGTCGACTGTAATTGAAAATAATGGATTGATTGAGACACAAAATACCGATTCACAACCTTTGCCAGCATCAACCACTTATGGAAATGGTGGCTCAATTCGTTTTAACGGAAGTTCGGCTCCACAAAATTTAGTAGCCGGTACCTATAATAATATTTACATTGAAAATGCGTCTGGCGTGGTTTTACCGGCAGGGGCAGAGGTGAAAGCAAACGGATATTTACAAATTGCCGCTAATGCAGCACTCGAAATTGGTACGGGGCGCAGCGTTACCGTAAAAAGATTGATCAACAATGCGGGTGAAGCAGGTATACGTTTAAGAAGTTCGTCAGATGCACCTTCGGGAACATTAATTTTCGATAATTCCGAAACTGAAGCTATTCAGGCCACTGTAGAAATGCATTCTAAATCATCATGGGATTTAAATCAGGCTGTAAATGCAAAATACAAATGGCAGTTTATTGGTATTCCGGTTCAATCGATGCCGGTTTTACCCACATTTTATGGCGGATATGTGCGTCGATACAACGAAGCCGGTATTGGTGCCGGTACAACCGAAGATAAACGCTGGATACAATTGCAAAATACTAGTACGATGGAAGCTATTGAAGGCTACGAAATTGTGATGCCTTCTGAAAGATTGTTCGAGTTTACAGGAACCCTGTACAATCAGGATATTCAGAAAGTGCTGAGTTATACCATGGGAGCCGATTATCCGGGGCAACATTTAATTGGAAATCCATATACTGCAGCAATTGATATCAAACAAATCCAACTTGGATCCAATATGGATTCGACTATTTACTTGTATAATACAGGTACTTTCAAAAGTTGGGAAATGTATAAAGACTCGACCTCACCCGATGGAACTACTGCCGGACAATATACTGCTATACCAATTAATACAGCAGGTACGGCTTCAATACCCGGGCAAATACCTTCTATGCAGGCCTTTGTGGTACGTACTAAATCAGCTGCCGAGGGTTCAATATCTATTAATTATAATGCTGTTAAACAAAAGAATACAACGGTTCAGCGTGCACCGAAGAAAAATAATCTGGCATGGATGCGTATTAATTTACGCGGAGCAACCATGGATCATGATGTCATGTGGATTTTCAGTCAGCCCGGTACTACTTTTGGGTTTGATAATGGCTGGGACGGATTAAAACTTGCCGGCGATGCCGGTACTGCTCGAATTCAGTCGGTAGTTGATAGCAAAAATTACCAGATCAATACAGTACCCGATATTCATAATATGTCAATATCAGCTCGTGCAGGTGCAAATGATAAGCAGTATTTGTTGAAAGTGAGTAATGAGAACATGGCAATGTATTATCAAAAAATATATTTGCTCGATTTGGAAACCGATAGCGTGATAGATATTACTGAAAGTGGAACGGAGTATTATTTTACAATGACAAATACTTCATCGGTGTTGCGGTTTAAGGTGTTGACTCAGTTAGACCAAACAACTGCTGCCAAGCAGGTGGAAAGATTCCTGATGGCAACCTACAGCGATTCAAAGTTAATAGTCCGAAACCGTACAGGCAGAGCAGGGGTAGCCAAATTGTTGAATTTACAGGGTGTCGAAGTGATGTCGGCTGAGTTTTCGGATGCGCCGGTTACTTCTTTTGGTCAGTATTTGAATCCCGGCGTTTATATTTATCAATTGCAGTGTGCCGATGGTCAATTGGTTAAATCAAAAATTATTGTCGAATAGCGTTTTTAAGGTGTTTTAAGTGATAGATTTTTTAAGTAAGTGTTAGATTTTGTTGATTAGAGGGCGACAGTTGTAGAAATACAACTGTCGCTTGCTGCTAATGTCTAATTACTTTTTTGATAATATAGCGTTGGCACGCGCCAGGGCCTCATCGATATTTGAACAGATATTTTCTTTGCCAATTTCGGCTTCTATGCCGCATTTCGTTAATACCGCCCAAACCTGCTCATTTACACCCGATAGCAAAACCTGAGTTTTGTCCTTTTGCGACATTTTTATAAAACTTTCGAGGTTGTGACAACCCGTTGAATCGATAAACGGAACTTTGCGCATACGTATTATGCGGATTTTGGGTTTGTCGCCTATGGTTTTCATTGTTTCCTCAAATTTACTGGCTATGCCAAAAAAGAAAGGTCCTTCGATTTCGTAAATTTCTGTTTCATCCGGCACCTGTAGTTTTTCCTCATTACTTCCATATTCGGTATAATTCCCGCGGCTTATTTCGTCAGTAAATACTGACACTGTAGATGTTTCGGATATACGACGAATAAAAAGGACAACAGCAAGTAGTAATCCTATCTCAATAGCAATGGTAAGGTCGAATATTACGGTGAGTAGAAAAGTGGTAATCAGTACCGCTACATCTGCTTTTGTGTTTTTAAGCAAGTTGCGGAAGGTGCGCCATTCACTCATATTGTAGGCTACCACTACCAAAACTCCGGCAAGACAAGCCATAGGGATGTGTTTGGTTAAATCGCCCAAAAATAGCAGAATAAGCAGTAAAACGATTGCGTGAATGATACCGGCAACCGGTGTACGTCCACCGTTGTTGATATTTGTCATTGTACGGGCAATGGCTCCTGTAGCTGGTATTCCACCAAAAAAAGGAGTAATTACATTGGCTACACCCTGTGCTATTAATTCGGTGTTTGAGTCATGTTTGTCGCCGGTTACACCATCGGCTACAGTGGCCGATAAAAGAGATTCTATTGCCCCCAGCATGGCAATGGTAAATGCCGTAGGCAGCAGCATCTCTATGGCTTCGAAATTTATAGCCGGTGCTTCAGCGGCTGGCAGTGATGGATCAATTTTAAACCGGTCGCCAATAGTCTCGATACCCTGTATACCCAGTTTTTCACGTAAAAAGTAAACTGCTATTGTCATTACTACGATGGCAATGAGCGAACCGGGTATTTTTTTTGAGATTTTAGGTGTCGCAAAGATGATAATTATTGTTAGAATGCCAATGCCTATAGCCCAGGGGTTGATACTGTCGAAATGGCTGCTGTATACAACCCATTTTCCCACAAAATCGCCCGGAAGAGCACCGGTTTGCATACCAAAAAGGTCTTTTATTTGCGTTGTGAATATTGTAAGAGCAATACCACTTGTAAAACCAACTACTACCGGATACGGGATAAATTTTATTATACTTCCTAATTTAAAAACTCCCATTAAAATGAGCATAACCCCGGCAATAAGTGTGGCAATGGCAAGTCCCGTAACGCCAAATTCCTGTATAACGCCATAAACAATTACGATAAATGCCCCGGTTGGTCCTCCGATTTGCACTTTACTACCGCCCAGAAATGAAATAATAAAACCGGCAATAATAGCCGTGAAAAGACCTTTTTCGGGTGAAACTCCCGATGCAATACCAAATGCAATGGCCAGTGGAAGCGCCACTATGCCTACAATGATACCGGCCATCAGGTCGGCATAAAATTGCTCCCGTGTGTAGTTTTTAAGGGTGTGAAGCAATTTGGGTTGAAAATGTAACATGTTCAATATTTTAAATGTGTTTTAATAAGATGGTTGTTTGCTGTGATGTCTGCACCATTGCGCTATACCACACTCGTGACATTTAGGACTACGCGCAGTACAGACATACCTCCCGTGTAATATCAGCCAGTGATGCGCCCGTGGAATTAACTCATCCGGAATATGTTTCACCAGTTCTTTTTCGGTTTGTAGCGGACTTTTCGATTTTGTGGTTAACCCTATCCGTTCTGAAACTCTGAATACATGAGTGTCAACTGCCATTGCCGGCTTATTATAGATAACAGAAGCAATAACATTGGCCGTTTTACGTCCTACTCCGGGTAATTGTTGCAACATTTCTACATCGTCAGGTACTATCCCGTTGAAGTCGGTCACCAGCTTTTGTGCCATGCCTACCAGATGTTTGGCTTTGTTGTTAGGGTACGAAATTGAACGGATATAACTGAAAATTACTTCGGGTGTGGTAGCAGCTAGAACCTCCGGTGTAGGAAAATCGGCAAAAAGTGCAGGTGTAATCATGTTTACACGCTTGTCAGTGCATTGAGCCGAGAGTATAACAGCTATCAGCAATTCGTAAGGATTGGAGTGATTAAGCTCGGTTTCTGCGATTGGTTTATTGGCTATGAACCAATTAATAATATGTGTGTAGCGTTGTTTGGTGGTCATTTTAAGTTAATAGTGTCGGGTATGCCAACGAGCAATGAATAAAACTTAAACGAGCGGCAAAGTTAAAACAAATTTATTACATTTGCGAAAGCAATAATCAGATAATGAATGTAAATTTGAACGAATATGTATAGCAGAATTATTGAAACGAAAATAGATGTAGTAACCGAAGGTGAGTTAACCATCGAATATCAGACACTGGTAAACAAGGCAAAAGAGCAGGTATTAAAGGCATACGCACCTTATTCGGGCTTTCATGTGGGGGCTGCGGTGCTGCTGGCTAATGGCGAACTGTTTGCCGGAAGCAATCAGGAAAATGCAGCTTATCCTTCAGGCTTGTGTGCTGAACGGGTGGCCATGTTCTATGCCAATGCTCAATACCCCAACGTACCTGTGAAAGCCATAGCCATAGCGGCCTATACCGCCGAACAGTTTTTGTCTTCGCCCATTACTCCTTGCGGGGCATGCAGGCAGGTGCTTCTTGAGAGCGAAATGCGTTTTGATAACGATATTGAAGTGATACTTTATGGAACAGATGAAATTTATATCCTGAAAAATATCAGGCAGTTAATGCCGCTTTGTTTCGAAAAGTCGAGCCTGAATAAATAAGTTAATAGTTGAAAAAAAATTTTGAATCAGCGCTATTTTTGACTACCTTTCGACTGTTTTCAGAATAGATTATATGTTGAGAGCCTGATTTATATGTCAAAAATAGGTTTTAGTATTGAATATCCTTGTAAGAGTGCTTCTGTAAGTGTTTTGTGGAATAGTATTGGAACAACTCCCGGACTGTCTGAATGGTTTGCTGATGACGTGTCGGCTTCAGGTGAAAATTATTGTTTTGTTTGGGAGAAATACGAACACCAGGCTGTAATGGTTCAACGGAAAGTAAACAGTCATATTCGGTTTCAATGGATGGATGATGAGGGGACAGATGCATATTTCGAAATCAGAATTGAAAAAGAAGCAATAACCGGCGAGTTGACATTAATCGTAACTGACTATGCTATTCCGTCTGATAAGGATGATACAGTGCTGTTATGGAATAAGCAAATAGAACAGTTGAAGCGAAAAATCGGACTCTGACTAAATTTAACTTGTTGTTATTCAAAATCACAAAAAACGCTGCTTTCAAAACCGGAAGCAGCGTTTTTTTGTGTGACAAGGACACTGAAACAGACGATTACTCAGAATATTAGTAATAATATAAAACTCAGAGCCGATAAGCCCAAAAAGCCCGGAATAATCAGTTTACGAATGGATGAATGCCCCAGACTAACGGCATACAGCATTTTTATCAGGTTGTTGCTGGCAGTGGCTATCACCGTTGCTGTTACAACGGCCGACACCTGAATGTGTTTACCTCCATCCTGAAATAAACTCAGAATATACGGATCGATATCGGTTACCCCCACTATAAACGAAAGGACGTTTATTCCGGCATCGCCATATTGACGTATCACAAAGCCTGTGAGTACCGAGAAGAAGGCAAAAAGCAATGCAAAAAGTAAGGCCGTACGGAATTCAAGTGGGTTTTTAGTGCCTTGTACATGCGAGTTTTCATGACTTAAGTGGCGGTTTGCGTATAATATGTAGGCCACGTACACAAAATTCACAGCCAGTAAAATAGCAAAGTAAGGCCATAATCCCATTGCAACTGCCGGGTTAAAAATAAATGCAAGTATGAGAATACGTAAATACATCATACCGGTGGCGCCAATAATACCTGCCGACACCTGTGCACTTTGTTGTACTTCTTTGCTCAAACGCGATAAAATTAATGTAGTGGCAGTGCTGCTGTACAGGCCTCCTAAAATAGCTGATACCATAATTCCCGAGTCGGGGAAAACAAATTTGCGTAAAAGGTAGCTAAGGTACGATATGCCTGTTACTGCAACTATCGAAACCCATACCTGATAAGGCGAAATATTGATTATATCAGAAAGGGTCTGATGAGGCAAAAGTGGTAGTACGATGCCCGAAATAATGATAAATTTGGCCAATAAGCTAAATTCATTCCGGTCGAATTTATAGGTTATTTTCTTTAAATCTTCTTTTATTTCTACGACAACCAAAATGGTAACTACCACCAAAAGCACCTGCCACATAGGTTTTAAATCAATAAGTGGCGCCAAACAATAGGTTATCAGGGCTATAACAACGGAGGTAAAGCCCCATCGGTTACCCAAACGAATTTTATTGTAATAATATACGCCTAAAAGCGCAGCTAAAATCAGTCCTCCTCCTGCAAAGAGCCACATGGTATCAGGCATTATACTGTATAAAATATAACCCATTATGCCAATAAGCGTAAGGGTGCGGTCGGTGCCAAATAATATTTCGCTATCAATGTCGATGTGTAGTCTGCGTTGCTCAAGGCCTATTAACAGGGCAAAAACAACCACCAACACAAAGTTAATCAATTCGGCAGGTATGTGTGAGAGTAGTTCCATAACAATACAAAGATGCTAAAAAATATGCAATATGACTATATCAGCCGTATTTTATGCGTAATTGTTTTCCCTGAACGTTGCGTTTGAATAAAATACAAGCCTTTTTGCAATTGTAATTCTGATAATGTACGGCAATTTCCTGACCCGTTGTAAAGTAACTGGCCAGCGGCATTGAATACTTTCATAGGCCTGCTTTCGGCAGTCAATGTTTGTGTTCTGTTGTTCAAAAGCTGAATGCTTCGTAAATCGATTGATTTATTTTGTGCTGCAGTGTTCGTTTTGTCGGCTATTGTTTGATATAAAATGGAATCCTGTTCGGAGACAAAACTGGTGCTGTCCTGAAATTCGTAGGCGCCAATATCGTAAGCATTGCCCGACGGGCGCAGCTGTGCATCTGCATCGCAGAATAAACCGTAAGCACTCATATCGAAACCTGCATCAATGGCGGGTGAACCGGCAGTTAATCTGAAATCGGCGTTGGCATAGTTCACAAAAGCTATCTGGGATGAATCGTTGCCATAATAATTATTTGCCAAAGTGGCATCCACAACAGCTCCAGCCCCGATGTTAATAAAGGGATTTTGTTTGGGTATGCGTTTGTAACTTAATAACGAGCCCGGATGTATTATAATATTGTTGTAAAACAGATTGTTGCGGCTGTCGGTGCTGGTAAACCGTATGCCGTCCGTTTTGGGATTTACAATGGTGTTGTTGTAAAATTTAAACGAACTGCCGGGAATCGTGGCCCGATCATCGCAAAAAATACCGTGAATCCTTACGGTAGAGTCGTTAGGGTAATGATTATATCCTGCATTGTAAATTATATTGTTGTAAATCTCATTATTGCCCAGACCAAATACGGCTATTCCCATGCCGGTACCAGTCATAATTTTGTTGTTGTAGCATTTGCCGGTGGTTCCGCCTCCAATCTGAATGCCTGTATGTTGTGCATAAATGGCCTCGGTGCCATAATTTGTTACTGTGTTGTGATATATTTCGCAGTCTTCGGTAGCGCATCCCACCTGTATGCCATCCCATCCGGCACTATCAATCCGGTTGTTGTAAATGCGTACGCCTTTCAGTTCGGACGGATAGAGCACTACGCGCTGACTGTCGCAGGTTGTAGTCCAACCGGTGTAGTAGGAGTGACCGATGTACATACCCTCGCCACTGGTGTTGTGTATGTAATTGTCGTGAAATACTGATTGGTATTGCGTAAAGTTGCCTCTGTTTTTTGATAAATTACAAACGGGGTCGGTTTTGGAGATTATTCCGGCAAAACCCGTATTGGCTATTTCGATGTGGTCAACTTCAAAATTAGTGCTCAGGTCGCCCACACCAAGTCCGCTGGCCCCCGATTTTGTTTCGAGTACTTTAATGCCATACTTTATGGAGTCGCAGCCCGTGCCTGTAAACCGGAAATAGGAGCAGTTGTTGAGTGAAATACCGTAGGGCATTGTATTGTTTCGGATAATAACTTCGCCCCCATAATTCATAAACACGATGTAATTGCCGTCAGCACCATGAAAATTCAGTAGTTTCAGGCTACGTCTTTCACCGGCTTGTATCAGTATGGTGTCGCCGGGTTGAATTGCGAGTTTGGAACCATCGATGTACAACTGTTGTAAGGTGATAATGTGTTTGGTTGCCTTTAGTGTGAGCAGGCTGCTACAAACCATCGAAATGCAAATGAGCGATAAGAATTTTTTCATACAAAGTAAACTTAAGAGAGTGAATAATTGATTTCAGGTAAAAAAGCAGAGGTCTCAAATTTAGTGAAAATTATTTAAACAACGGACAAGGATTGCCATTAAATTTCAAGCATTTCCCTGAATAATAAATGTGTTTCTGTATCTTTCCTGCTATTAAAAATGTTACTTTTGCAAGTATAAAAAAAAAGACACCCATTGAATTACCTTGCTCATATATTTCTTTCGGGGACTGATGCTCAGCTTCAGGTGGGGAATTTTATCGGCGATTTTGTAAAAGGTAGTCAGCATGCGAATTTTCCTGAGAAAATACAGCAAGGTATTTTGCTGCACCGCGAAATTGATGCGTTTACCGATACGCATCCTGTGGTCAGAGAAATCGTGGCTGGTCTGCGTCCTTCATTCGGGCGATATTCGGGGATTATTGCCGATATGTATTTCGATTATATGCTGGCTTCCGATTTCGACCGGTTTAGTCCTCAAATTAGCCTGAATAGTTTTGCGCGCCGCTTTTATGCCTCTACATTGTGGAATTACCGCTGGTTGCCTGAGCGGGTACAGGGTTTTTTGTTTCACTTTATAAGCACCAACCGGCTTAAACAGTATGCCAGTTTACAGGGGCTGCACACTTCGCTCGAAATAATGGCCAACTACAAAATAAAGTCCTTGCAACCGCAACAAACTATCCAATACCTGGTCGAAAACGAAAAATCCCTCAGAGAGGGATTTCATGAATTTATGCCGGACGTAATTCAAATGGTTTCGGTTATTCGGGGTTAAAAAAGCTGTTGGCTTCGTCCAATACATTCAGTTTACCAACATCAATCATGCGATAGTTTTCGGGCACAAAGCTCAGTATGTTTTGTGTGCGGCAGTTTTGCAGGTAAAAATCCATTATCGGGAATTTTTGTGGGTAATCCTGCATCAGTTCAAATACCCCGGGCGATAAAACCTGTATGCCCGAAAATGCGTATTTATTGTAGCGGTCAGCATGTGTCATTTCATCAGGGCGTGTTTCGCCCGTTTTTTCGTTTATCCAACCCTGCAAGCGCTGGTCGTCCGAGAAAAGCAGGTAACGGAATGTATCGCGCTTACTCACTACCAGTGTAGCCAGTGGATTTGTGCGGCGGTGTTGCTGCATCAGTTCAGCAATATTCAGTGTCGAAAGGATATCCACATTGTGTACCAAAAAAGGTTGTCCATCGTCGAAAAACGAGGCCGCATGGCGTATGCCTCCGCCTGTTTCGAGTAAAAGGTCGCGTTCGTCCGAAAAGGCAATTCTGATTCCGAATGAGTTATTGTTGTGCACAAAGCTGATTATCTGATCGGGGAAATGGTGTACATTTATCAGTATTTCATCGAAACCGGCCGCTTTCAGTTTTTCTATCACATGTGCCAGTAAGGGCTTGCCGGCAACGGGTACAAGAGCTTTGGGCATGGTGTCGGTAAGTGGTTTGAGGCGGGTACCCATTCCGGCCGCAAAAATCATGGCTTTCATCTATATGTAATTGTTTTTTATTTCGAAACAAATTTAGCGATTATTGTCGAAAAAATACGGTAGCTTTGTAGCAATAAACAAAAACAGGATGGCAAAATATACTGCGCGCGAAGAAAAGGCCAATGTGATAACCCACTTTCCGGGTATAATTTTCGGGTTGGTTGTATTTATATATTATTTATATCAACATATACCGGCTGAAAATTACTGGTTATTAGTAAGTACATCGGTATATGCATTGTTTATGACTTTTTCGTATGTTACGTCCACTCTTTATCACCGGGCTACCGACGAGGTACGTAAATTCCATCTTCGTAAGTTCGACCATGCGGCCATTTATTTACACATTGCCGGTTCGTATACCCCTTTTACTCTGGTAGTATTACGGCACGAAGGCGCCTGGGGCTGGTCGTTGTTTGCTGTCATTTGGTTGGCCGCCGTGGCGGGTGTTATTCTGAGTTTTACCCATCTGAAAAATGCCGGAAAGCTCGAAACATTTTGCTATGTGGCGATGGGCTGGGTAGTGGTGATTGCTTTTAAACCCTTGATAGATGTACTTTCGGCAGCGGGCAATATGCCTGTTTTCTGGTGGTTGGTAGCAGGTGGAGTGGCTTATACCCTCGGAGCTGTTCTTTATATGATAAAAAAGCTGGAGTTTATGCATGCCGTTTGGCATTTGTTTGTGTTAGCCGGCAGTGTCTGTCATGCCATAGCCATAGCCAATATCCGGTAATTCTAGGTCCTCAGCGAATTTATTTTCAGGCCCCTTCCCGCAGCTTCGTCCAGACTGCCTATCTGCATGGTTTCCATTGCTTTCAGGGTAATCAGAGCGCACGCGCGGGCATCGTCGCCTGCACGGTGGTGCTGAAAGCGGATGTCGTGATACTCACACAAATTACCCAACGAATGACTTTTGAGCTGTTTCCAGGCCTTGCGCGAGAGACTTACACTACAAAAATAATCGCAATAGGGCAGGGCTATGTCGTAGTACTGCAAAGCGGCACGCAAAACCTTCATGTCGAAAGCGGCATTGTGCGCTACCAGCATATTGTCGCGGAAGTAGGGTGCCAGTTTTACCCATAAAGTACCAAAATCCGGAGCAGTTGCCACATCGGCACTGCTAATGCCATGTACACGTTCGTTCCATGGGTTCATATAAGGGAAACAGGCCGGCTTTACCAACCACGACAGAGTTTCCACTATCTGTCCGTCCTCCACCCGGCATATGCCTATTTCGCACGGAAAGTCGGCGTGAGCTGTTTCAAAATCAATTGCGGTAAATGTCATAGAATTTTGCTTCGTTTCTGAATGCAAATGTAATAAAAGAGTCAGAAAATTTGTTGTTTGGAGTTGTGAGATAATCAAAGACTTTATTCTAAGCCCGTAGAGCTTGTATATATAAATGAGTTAAGAGTTATGAGTTATGAGTTTTGAGAATGGGAGATAATTGATTAAAAAGCATTACAACAGTTGCAAAGGGGTATCGCCACATGCCGGAGGGTATTTGCAGGCGGTGTAATGACAAAAAGCTGGAAAAGGAGATGCAACTGCAATCGTTATTTGAAAGACACAAGCCCGTAGGGCTTGCATATCAATAGCCATGGGTGCAACCCATGGAATAGATGGAGATAACCGGCCTACAACCCCGGAGGGGTTGCATGGAAATAAAAGCTTACCAATAAATCTGTATGTGCCACCTGCTTTAAAATTATTGTTATAAAAATGCCAGCCAGTGTTTACATGCCGCTTTGCGGTGAAGCCGGCTTCCCACAGTCCGTAGCTAGAGAAGCTACGGACAGCAGGAGCCAGCTGTGCAATCCCACCAGACCAAGCAATTAATCAGGAATGTTACTTATCAGTCCTTTAAGCTCCGAGATGCTGAATGTTCGTTGATTTCCGACCAAAATAGAATTAACCACAAATCGACCTTCACAGTCAATCAAATATTTATATGCAACTTTCTGACCAATAAATGATGATAAATTTGAATATGGAACATAAGTTGCATTTAAGTTTCTGACTTCATAAAGTGTTATTGACAAATTACTATCTGTACTTGTTTGAGTAAAATTAACTGAGGCAGGGCTATCATACCATCCATCTCGCACTAATAAATGATCAATATAATCTCCGGATAAGGTTGTCGTAACTAAAAAATCTCTATAGTAGTCCATACCATTCTCTAAAATAAAGTATAACAATAGATAGTTTCCATTAGACGGCAGCCAGTATGCAACACTAAGAAACCCAATACCATTACCCCCAATATTATTGTCAAATTTATGACCATACCTAAAATCATCAAGACAGACAGTTGGCACATTATTTTGAATATTAATTATTGAGTCATTCCATAGCTGTCCGGTTTTCAAAATCGGCATTGAATGAATATTATCAAAATATATTGGAAAATTCTCAACTTTGTTTACATTTGAGGTTAATCCTTGTAAGATTTTTGTATTTACGTTAGTCGGATATTGCAAATTCTGAGAATTTATTACTCCATAATATACATTTAAGAGAATAATTGTTATTGTATAAATCGTTTTCATTTTTATAATTTTAATATGTAGTTGAACCAGAACAATTTCCATCATTTGGTCTTATATGTGTTAACTTATTTTTTTTTCCTTGTCTTAATCCATGTATCAGATTACCATCAATATATAATCTATTTGTTGCTGTGTCACATCCTAAATCGGCATTACCTCTACCAGGATCCATATATGTGTAATAATACTGTTGACGGGAACTGTCGTAGCCTCGCCCTGTTACAACAACGAAGTGATCGGTTCCATCTTTATTTGAAGATATATTTCTATAATCTAATCCAACTGTAATCCCTCGCCCCTTACTTAAATGTCTATCTATTACAGAAACTACACTTTTCAATGAATTAGATGGATTACCATAAAAACTTGAACTTCCATTTCCTTTATTATCTTGATAGGTTAGTCTAAATACACAAGTTCTACTACCTACGTTGACAAGTCCAGTCCTTTTCAAATAATCACCACAAGCTTTACAACATTCACGTGGAGCTTGCTGTTGCCATTTGCTTTTAACCAAGACTGTGATATTGGGTTTTAAAGTCGTTCCACTTCCTCCACCTCCTCCACCACCTTTCGGTATATACGTTTCATCTTCTTCCGAATTGGCACATTCATGAACAGCAGCACAAGTGTACTGTGTAAAACATTTATTACAAGTACAAATGTTTTTAGGACAATCCGGGTTGCTACACTCAGTTCCACACACTAATTGTTGAAAACAATGAGAACAGCCACAAGCATCATCTTTTTTTTCATCTTCGCAATTCAGACTGGAAGGAAAAGGAGCGCCAAAGTCATCATAACAAGTATATATACTACAAGATATATCCGAAGCATATGGCTCACCAAAGTCATCGTAACATACATATTCATTACCTGCGTTCTGTGCCATTAAGTTTGCCACGCACGCCGGTAAAAATAATAAAAACAAAATAAACAATCGCATCTTTATATTAATTTTCATATTTTATTCCTCCCATTACAAATAACTACTGCTTGTTCACTATGCTTGCCTGATATTAAGCGAATAATATAAGTACCTGCTTCAATAGTTGGTTTAAGTATAATATGTTGTTCTCCCAGTGGTAAATTACCTGCGGGATATAAATATACACATTCACCGGCAGTATTATAAATGCCTATTGAAACATCGTCATCTGTTTTTGTTTGAATAAAACTGATATTAAGTTCGTCAGAAAATGGAATAGGATATACAACAAATCGCTTAAGATTTGATGCCGGGATATCTTCATTACTATTGTTTACAGTTATACGTTTAAGCGAAATATACATAGGACGCTCGGGTTCCATTGTTTCAGGTGAATACATTTGTATATTCCCTGTTAACGTTATATTCTCCTTATCTTTATCTACCTGAATTTCTGCTTTCTCAAAATTAAATTGAGTTGGAGTTTCCATTGTATAGTGATCTGCACGAAGATATTTGGTTTTTGTAAATCGTAAACCATCAATTTTCTTTTCAGCAAGAATCTGTACAGTATCGGTACCATTTTCAATCCAAAGTCCTGTAATACTATCTGCATTCACATCAAGTTGTAATGCTAAAGTCTTTTCTTTTAAAATATTATTTCCGCTCCAGTCATATATAACTAGAACGCCTTCGTATTTTCCGGAAATAACTTCACTTTTATCTATATGTGCGATTTTGCGAAAATGCATAGGAATTACACCCCCCGCTCTCCGTAGCGTACAAATAATCGTCGGACGCTGAGCGTATGGCTCCAGCCTACGGCCGGTGGAAATAAAAGCTCCTGCTTTAAATATTTGTTTTTTTATATGCAAAGCAGGAGCTTTGCTTTTACCGCGACATAGGCAAAGAGCCTATGCCATGCTATACAGCCTACGCCCAGCAGAGGATTACAATTACTCCCTTTGGTCGTGACCGTTGGTTCCCACCTGACTGCCCAGCAAACCTTTGAACATCTAATGAGGGAACACCCGAGAGGATGGAGGAGACTTCGCCCAGCAGTGGAAAACAAAGCTATATATCATTGGAATCTAATGATATATACTTTATTTTATTATTGGAGTCATATAGGATAACTATATAAATATCTGAATTTAAATATATTCCATATAAATAACAGTTATCATTTTTTTTCTGAATTAATGTTCCTC
>RRZU012313297.1_pt1 | contig 15285 bp, 10 predicted proteins | sample 2165561 | NCBI WGS metagenome assembly RRZU01 (sample SAMN10456909, study PRJNA506462) | wastewater metagenome | isolation source: wastewater sludge | place: USA: Moscow, Idaho
CTCCTTTAGTGTTATATAATATGTATTTGCAAATATACAAATTAAATTTCAATTTGTTACAAAATATAGTATACTATTTAACAAATTGATATTCATTTTATCATAATTACATATATTTGCCTTTTTTATATGCATATTTTTCCATATTATCATTATTAAGTTATATTATATACAATTTACTAAAAATAAAAAGAGCAGCAAGATCACTCTCTTGCTACTCTTTTCTCATCATTTTATATGGTAAAGTTTCTAACTCTAAAAGTCTATTTCATTTTTAGTGGACAATTTGGAAGTCTAGAAATGAAAGTTTACATCCACCCCAAACTGGAATGGATTCCCCTTCTGAGCAAAATAATTATTTGAACCTGTAGCAGAACTATTAAAAGCAAAGGTATTATACTTACTATTCGTAAGATTACGCCCCCAAAGGCTCAATGTCATAAAACCAAAATCAGCATCTGCATGGGCTCCAAGAACAGCATACAGCTTTTGATAGTAAGTGTTAGCTTCATCCCAATAGGTTTTGCCTTGCGCGTAAACATTAGCTCCAACAATAATACTGTGAAGTCCTGTAGAAGCAATATTAAAGCAATAATCAGCATGGGAAGAAATTGAAGACAACGGAGCATAAGGTACATGCTTACCTTTATAATCAACAACTGTAGTTATACCGTTAGCAACAACGCTGTCTGTATAATTTTGGAATACAGCCCGGGTATAACTATAGGTAATTCCCCAGTTTAAATGATTATTTAAAGAACTGCCCCGAAGAGTAGCCTCCACACCAGCGCTATGGCTCTTACCAGCATTAACCATCATTCGGCCAAAGCCATATCGTGATGACATCACAGACAACTGCTGGTTGCGTATCTGCATGTAATATGCAGCAATATCCAGGTGAATGCTATTGCTGAAAAGGTTAAGATGAGTTCCTACTTCATAATTCCAAATCGTCTCTGGTTTATAAGTAATAGTCTTGGCTATATTTTCATAATCTTCTTCAGTATGAGGCACATTATAACTAGATCTCTGGGCATTAGAACGATTAGCATCAAGTTCTGTCTGAAGAACATCACTAAACATCTGAATATTATATCCACCAGCACGATAGCCTTTGCTTACAGATGCATAAACATTAGAATTATTCTTATCAAAAGTATAGTTAAGACCAAATTTAGGCAACAATTGATTAAAATCATCGTGGATACGATTAGCAACAGCAGAAGTAAGCATATTATCAACAGTCATGCCCATAGCAACGACTTTCATGCCCATAGTAGCTGCAGCATCATAGTTTAGCTTAGTATGAAGATAATCATAACGCAAGCCAAAAGTTGCAGTAAGACGCTTGGTAATATCAAAATTGCTTTCATGGTAGAATGCCAGATTATATTGTGGAGTACGATATAGACCAGGAGCCTCCATATCATGGACATTTACCTGCACACCATTAGCTACACTGGAAGGCATACCTGCTGCTATCATTGCATCAACCATAGAGGTACGAATAGCATTCCCTATCATATCTGTCATCCCCTTGTCAAAATAAACAGGAGCTTGAGTTTTCAGCCACTGAGCTGAGAAAAAAGTGCCAAGAGTCCAATGCCAGAATCCACCAACACCATGGTTACTCTTGAAAGAAAAGTCTTGAGTAAAGGCATTTTGGAATTGACGCTGTTCTAATTTCATATAATCTACAGGTAAATAGTCCTGATCCATAAGCATATAGTCCTTGAGATACTGATAGCTGGAAGCAGAGGTAAAGTCAAAAGCATTTGCCTTAAAAATTATATTAAGTCCTGTATTTAATATATTCCGACGATAATTGCTTTGCAAATTAGTCGACGGTGAGGATGTTTCATTTGTCTCTACATTGAGTATTCCGTATGGAAAACCATTCTGGCGAACATACTGATAGTCTGTAATAAAATCATAAGTCAAGCGATTAGTCGGACGATACATCAGTCGAAATCTGCCTCCGGCTTCATTAAACTGGTCAGCACGTTGTCCTGTCGTAATATTCTTAAAGAATCCATTTTGTCCATCATAGAAACCGCCGAAGGAAAAAGCAAACTTATCGTTAATTTTTTGATAAGTAGTAGCTTCTACATTACGCCAGAAATGTGAACCCCATCCAAAATGCATATCTGTCCCCTGATAATTAAATGGATTTTTACTATAGATACGAATTACTCCTCCTTCTGTATTTTGTCCGTAAAGGACACCTTGTGGTCCACGCAATACATCTACGCGGTCTATATCATAAAAATGAAAGTTAAAGGCCGATTTGTTTAGAATGGGCATATCATCGACATATATACCTACAGCAGGTGAATTAACACGGCTGCCAATACCACGCACATAAACAGAAGAAGTCAATCGACTTCCATACTCCGGCATTGTAAAAGATGGAATAAAATTGGAAAGCTCCCTAAGATCGCGAAGGCCCAAAGCTGTAAGTTCTGCATGACTCACACTCGTGCTGCTCAATGGCTGTTGGCGAAGACGAAACACTTCTTTTGGCTGAGAAACAACTGTAACTTCCTCTATATCATGTACTTTAGAGCTATCACTAAGATTTGGCAAAGTTACTTTTGCAGCCATTAATGTTACAGGAAACGCTAAAGCACTGATAATACTTAAGGGATAAATATACTTCATTTTCATATCATTTGTTTATTCGATTGCAAAGGTACGAAACAATTAAGAAGTGTACAATCCTTATTTATTACGATTTTGATTACGATTAACCCACTTCATAATAGCAAAATAATAATAAGCAGCAAGCAAAAAATAACCTATAAAATATAGCGTGCTGATACTGAAAATAATATAATCAATAGCACAAACAGCAAGAAGCCCTAATAAATAAAGGAAGGATTCACCAAATGACAAACGATGATAGACTTCATCTATACATGCAATACCAACAATAACCATAAGCCATACTGATGAAAGGAATATGGACAAGAATCCATGCAAAGCAAAAGGATTGAGCGTAGGATGATAATAAAAATTTCGCCATGTATCTGGAGCATAAACCTGTATGCTGGCATAGAAAGCTGCAGAAGTGGCAACAATAAGAACAAGTGCCGTAGGATAAAAACTATCTATATCATTAAAATGCACTATTTTGGCATTTTCTTTCATGGCAACACGGATAATATAAGCCGTAGCCATAACCGCTATGACTATAAGAAAAATAATCATATGAGTATCAGAAAAAGTAGAAATGAACTGAGATATAGGATCATCAGGAACCACATTAACCAATAACTCAGATTCATGTACCCAGCCAAAATCGGAATGCTCTGTGCCTAATTGTACCCATACAGAATCAATACTGTCATTAGGCACTATACGAATATCGGCTACAACAAGGTGAGCGTGTTTCTTTACAGCAAAAGAATCTGTCATCATGTTACTGATCAATTCTTCAGGAAGCTGGCGAATCAAGTCAAAAGAATCTGACTTCACGATGAAATTATAGTTGTTCGTATAATGATGTGTTGACGAAAAAGTTATAGAATCCAACTGCTTTTCGGTAAGTTGAGTAAGTTGTTCACGATTACGGCCATGGCGACTGTGATAGCAACTGCTTAATGTAAGCATCATAACCATCAACAACAAAATACTCTGTAATTTTCCTCGTTGCTGCATCATCATAATAGACTTATTTCTCTGCGTAAATATTCATTTGACACTCAGAACACTTAAATTCTAGACGAAAAGTCTTTCCGTCCGATAATTCCAACTTAAGAGGCTCATGCCAGAAAGGATGTTTCCCTCCTTTTTTTTCACAATAGCCCAAAGCATAACGGAGACAATAACAGCACTGCATGATAACAGGTTCCTTCCGTTTACCATTTACTTCAAAAGCTTCCTGAATATCAGGCAGCTGCTGTTGCACATAAAATTCTCTAGCAACATGGTTGCTTATATTATAAAGGTAAGGAAATGCTTTATATTCTGGTTGCCAAATCAAATCTTTCTTTTGTGAAGTTATTTCTACATCCGAAGTTTCCTTTGGCTCTTTTTGTTTTACTATAGATGTGTGTGTGGCTAAATTATCAATAGCATTTCTTCTGAGATCAGCCAAGATGCTTGAAGGTATAAAAAAACGATCTGCCCCTTCTTCAATTTCAACCTCGGCACAACGATAAATAGTGTTGCCTAACTTTGTCAATTGCTTTATAATATTGTCACGCTGTGGCTTCTCAGCTATCTGATGTTTAAACAAAACTTCTGCCATTCCAGATACCTTTTCATTACTTTTTTCCACAACAAGTAATTTGAATTTTTCACCCGTCACCGAAAAACGCATTGTAATGTCCAACTTTCTTTCTGCACTGTGACCTGAAAGTATTTTTTCAAATTCAACATCATGATTACGATAAAGGGGAAGCCCCGGATGAATATGTGCAGGCATGTGAAATGGAAATAAGCGGTTATCCACAACTCGATTTACGCGGAAACCTTCTAGTTCATGCACCTCATTGATAAAACAAAGTCCGTCTCCATTAGCAAAGATAGCTGTCCCTGCAACAGTAAAACTGTCATGACGAATTTCTTTAATCTTTCCAACATATTCTCCAAGCGCTTTTGGGGTATCGAAACTGGAAATATCCAATTGCCTTCCTTTCAGAAAATAATTAGTAAAGCCACGATTAAATGTTTTTTCTAAATGTGGTTCAAAATAATACTTCACCTCCCCCTTTGATGCTCTGCAATAGTCTTGAGGATGCCTACGAACAATATCATTCAATCGTTTGCTATATGCAGCAACGACATTCTTAACATAACCAGCATCCTTCAATCTTCCTTCAATTTTAAAAGAACAGGCACCGGCAGCAGCCAACTCCTCAAGATAGTCAATCTGGCACATATCCTTCATAGATAGGAAATGACGCTGCTGCTCTATCATCTTCCCATCTGCATCTTTCAAGTCAAACTTAAGTCGGCAAAACTGTGCACACTCCCCCCGATTAGCAGAACGTCCAAAACAATATTGAGATGCATAGCAAATACCAGAATAACTCACGCATAAAGCTCCATGAATAAAAACCTCTAGTTCAACATCTGGAACAGTACGATGAATGTTATGGATTTCCTTAAGCGATAATTCACGTGCCAGCACAACTCTCCTAAATCCAAGAGAATGCAACCAGAAGACTTTCTCTGCTGTACGAGTATCACACTGTGTACTTGCATGAATTGATATTCCAGCATTCTTACACTCTCCTAAAAGGCCCATATCTTGAATCAAGATTCCATCAACGTGAATGTTGGCTAATTTTTCTATTAAGATATGAGAATCTTCTATTTCATCCTCATAAACAATAGTATTAACAGTTACATAAACTTTAACACCAAAACGATGGGCATATACTGTTAGAGCAGCTATATCCTCTACCGTGTTACCGGCAGCCATACGTGCGCCAAAGTGATTGGCACCAATGTAAACAGCATCAGCACCATGCTCTATAGCTGCAATTCCACATTCTAAATTCTTGGCCGGAGCCAAAAGCTCTAATGCTCTCATTTATATAATATTGGCAGACTCAGATTTCTTTCTTCGTCTTTATTTAATATCTTCAATGTTATATGGAGTCTCTTGATAAACAAAATAGTCAATCCAATTACTGTAAAAAAGATTGGCCGATGATCTCCATCTTACTTCAACTCCATGTAAAGGGTTATTATCCCGATAATAGTTAACTGGCATATCTACATTGTCACGTTTTCCTTTATCACGCTTATATTCTCGGTCAAGAGTATTCGGAGCATATTCCAAGTGACCTAAAATATAAAATTCCCGACCATTTCGGGATGTTACGATACTCACACCAGCTTCTGGCGAATCAGCTATTAAAGTCAAATCCGGTACCTGTTCTATATCCTCCTTCCGCACTTCTGTATGACGGCTGTGCGGCATATAAAAATAATCATCAAATCCTCTGAATATTGACATCTTTTGATCTATGGGATAAGTTTTGAATACCCCAAATTTTTTCTTAGCTAATGGATACTTGGGGATACCATAGAAATGATATAATGCAGCCATAGCTCCCCAGCATAAATAGAGCGTACTTTGCACATGCGTCCTTGCCCAATCAAAAATTTTATTAATTTCACTCCAATAATCAACATTTTCATAAGGTATGGTTTCTACAGGTGCTCCTGTAACGATCATACCATCAAATTTTTGTTTCATAAGCTCCGCAGAATCCTTATAAAACATTTTCATATGAGCTACAGGAGTATTCCTTGGTGTATGACTCTTCAATTTCATAAAGTAAATTTCCATCTGCAACGGAGTATTGGAGAGTAGGCGGACAAGATCTGTCTCTGTCGTTATCTTTAGAGGCATCAAGTTAAGAATTACAATACGCAGAGGACGAATCATCTGACTGTGAGCACGTGTCTCGTCCATAACGAAGATATTCTCTTTCTTCAGTATTTCTATCGCTGGTAATTTATCTGGTAATCTTAACGGCATTCCCTATCCTTTCCTATAAATAAACCTTTTACAAATGAAGATGTAAAAGATCGTTCATTCTAAAATGCAAATATAACAATTTTTTTTTATATAGAATATACTTGAAAACAAAAACAAATGTCATTTGCCTAATTTTCAATACAATAATTTTCTTTAATATTATTCTCTTAAAGCTACTTGTTTATTACAAGGACCTAATTATAGGTAAATAAAAAAAAGGATGCTGAAAAATTAAAATCAGCATCCCTTTTTTTATTGATTCCACCTATTTATTTACCAAAGTTCAAGGCGCTTATCCTCTGGCAAATACATTTTATCACCCTTCTTCACATTGAAAGCTTCATACCATGCCTTAATATGAGGTAGAGCACCATTGACACGCCACCTTCCAAGAGAGTGAGGATCCATCTTTACACGACGACGAATTTCCTGCGCTGTAATATTATCAGCCCATACTCCAGCATACGCAAGGAAGAAACGTTGATCTGCAGTAAATCCATCCTTTACAGAAAGAGGATGCTCTGCTGTCACTTCTTTATAAGCATTAAAAGCAACCTGAAGACCTCCATGATCTGCAAGATTCTCACCAAGAGTCAAGTTACCATTTTCATAGAGACCAGGTAACACTTCTATATGACTGAAGAAATTGGCATACAACTCAGAACGCTTTTTGAAGTTGACAGCATCAGATGCTGTCCACCAGTCTCTTAAATTACCATTAGCATCATACTGTCGCCCCTGATCATCAAATCCATGAGTCATCTCATGACCAATAACAACACCTATAGCTCCATAATTGAAAGCTGCATCAGCCTTAGGATCAAAGAATGGATACTGTAAAATACCAGCAGGGAAACATATCTCGTTAGTAGTAGGATTATAATAGGCATTAACGGTCTGAGGGGTCATTCCCCACTCATCCCTGTCAACAGGTTTACCTGCCTTATGAGCGATTTCGTAATCAAGTTCAAACTTACGACAAGCCTCCACGTTTTCATAAAAACTCTTGGATGGATCTATTGTCAGCCCGGAGTAATCTTTCCATTTATTAGGGTAACCAACTTTCACATAAAACTTACTTAGTTTGATAAGTGCATTTTCTTTGGTGGAATCACTCATCCAAGTCTGCGCCTGAATGCGCTGTCCAAGACTTTTCTGCAAATGACTGACCAGATCCTCCATCATTTTCTTAGATGCTTCTGGAAAATATTTTTCACAATATATCTTACCCAGTGCCTCTCCCATCTGAGCATCTACCTGAGAAGTAGCACGCTTCCAAAGAGGATAGTCTTCCTTACGTCCGCTAATAGTCTTACCGAAAAAATCGAAATTAGCTTCACGAATATTATCCGTCAAATAACTTGCTGAGCCCTGAATAACATCCCAAAGCATCAAAGAACGAATCTCATTAACTGACTGCAACTGAAGAATCTGATTAAGACCAGTAAAGAAAGCAGGCTGCCCAACTATCATATTCTGAATATATTTACTATTTACACCTTCAGCATTAAGTGTAGCCTCAAGAGGTATAGCAGGATAGTTACTTACGAATTCCTTCAACGTCATTTTATTATAGTTCGCCTGGGGATCACGAAGTTCGGTCATACTCTTGGAGATAAGAGCAAGGAGAGTTTCCTGACGAAAAATATCCTCGGCACTCTGCTGAGCCTGAGCATCACTGAAACCGTAAAGTTCAAACATTCTGGCAATATGCTTTTTGTAAGCATCACGAATGGCGACAGTTGCAGAATCATTATTGACATAATAATCCTTTTGTCCTAATGTCAATCCCCCCTGGTTAAGATCAAGGATGTTCATGGTAACATTTTTATCATCAGCACCAAACCAAGTGTTATACTGCTGTCCCAAACCTTCAACAGCATATTTAAGCTGAAGTTTACGGAGGTCTTCCTTAGTCTGAGCAGCCATAATCTCATCAATGACAGGCTTCACAGGAGTAATACCTGCCTTATTTCGGGCATCCACATCTAAAGCCATTTTATAGAAATCACTCAATTTCTGTTGAATAGTACCTTTAGCATAAGACTTTTTCTTCAGCTCTGTTAAGATAGAGTTGATTCGCTTGTTATTATTTTCCTGCAGAACATCAAAACTGCCGAAACGGCTGTAAGCTGCCGGCAATGGATTATTCTTCTGCCATCCCCCATTGGCAAACTGATAGAAGTTGTCCTGAGGACGAACCTTCTTATCAAGATTCTTTGAAACCAGTCCAGATGCACTTTGTGCTATTGCCGATACAGGCAAAGCACAGACCATCATCATTGGAATAATTTTTCTCATTTTCATTGTTAATGTTGTTTTAAAAATTTGTATATGTGATGTGCCATATCTATAAATCATAAGGAATTTGAGAAAATTCCTCTGCACCATTCTGTAATTCAGACAATTTTTCCGAAAGATTGAACCAATTTTCATTCTCTTTCTCCAATTTTTCTTTTATACGCGCATATTCATTAATCAATTCCATATTAGTCGCATTCCCCCGATCCATAAGGAGTACATCAAGTTCCTTGACGCGCTTCTCCATAGCAGCGATATTTGCCTCACAGTCTCTTAAGGCCTTCTGCTTACGATTAATTTTCTTTTGTAATACCTTATGCTCGGCATAACTGAGTTTTTCAGCAGGTTTACTTAAAACTTTTTCATATCCACTATCGATATCTTCAATATGATTTTTATGATCAGTAGATTCCTGTGTTTTATCTACTTGATTTTGCCTTTGATTAGCCGACATATTAAGCCGTTCTTCTACAGTAGGAGCATCACTCTTACTTAAAGTTGGGGTAACTTGATGCGAACTATGAAGCCAGTCATAAATACCACCAAGGTGTTCACGCACCTGTCCTCCACCAAACTCATAAACTTTGCTGACTAGTCCGTCAAGGAACTCACGATCATGACTCACAATAATAGCAGTTCCGTCAAAAGCTTTAATGGCTTCTTTCAAAACATCCTTTGAAGGAATATCTAAATGATTGGTAGGTTCATCGAGTATCAACAGATTAACAGGTTGCAAAAGTAGCTTTATCATCGCCAGTCTGCTACGCTCACCTCCGCTAAGAAACTTTACATATTTCTCTGAAATTTCACCACCGAACATAAAAGCACCAAGCAAGTCATTGATTTTCAATCGCATATCTCCCGTAGCCACATTGTCTATAGTGTCATAAATAGTAATATTTTCATCAAGCAATTGAGCCTGATTCTGTGCGAAATAGCCAATTTGTACATTATGTCCAATCTTCAGATAACCAGCATAAGGAATTTGTCCCATAATGCACTTCACAAGAGTAGACTTACCTTCACCGTTTTTACCTACAAAAGCTACTTTTTCACCACGTCTAATAGTCATATTCACATGGTCAAAAATAATTTTATTGCCATAATCCTTACGTACATCTTCACAGATAACAGGATAATCACCCGAGCGAAGACAAGGAGGAAATTTCAGATGCATGGCGGAGTTATCAACCTCGTCTATTTCAATAGGTACCATTTTTTCTAGTTGTCGAATACGCTGCTGCACCTGCACCGCCTTTGTAGCCTGATAACGGAAACGATCTACAAAAGCCTTGATATCTGCCATTTCTTTTTGTTGGTTCTGATAAGCTCTCAGTTGTTGTTCGCGACGTTCCTTACGCAACACTAAGTATTCATCATATTTTACCTTGTAATCTTCAATATGACCACAGGTAATCTCCAATGTACGATTAGTGACGTTATTGATAAATGCACGGTCATGACTAACCAGAACCACAGCACTTGAACTATTAGCCAAGAACTGTTCCAGCCACTGGATACTTTCTATATCAAGATGATTGGTAGGCTCATCAAGAAGAAGCACTTGCGGTTTCTGCAACAATATTTTAGCCAATTCAATACGCATACGCCACCCACCTGAAAACTCACGGGTAGGACGAGTAAAGTCTGAGCGATCAAAACCAAGACCTGTAAGCGTACGCTCCATTTCTGCCTCATAATTTTCACCCCCCATCATCATATAATGCTCATGAGCAGTAGTAAAGTCTTCGACTAATTTAGTATAACTATCACTTTCATAGTCTGTCCGGTCCACCATTTCCTGCTGCATCTGGTCCAAGCGATGCTTCAATTTTGTATTATCTGCAAAAGCCTTGCGGGTCTCTTCCCGGACTGTTGTATCATCCTGCAATTTCATTACCTGAGGCAGATAACCGACCTTACAGTCATTCGGTACAGATACAGTACCAGAAGTAGGTTTCTGGATACCGCAAAGAATTTTGAGCATTGTCGACTTACCAGCTCCATTCTTACCCACTAATGCAATACGGTCATTAGGGTTGACGACATAACTTATATTAGAAAACAGCGGTTTAGCCGCAAATTGTACTGTTAATCCCTCTACTGATATCATTTAAAAATAATCTTTTTGATTGCAAAGATACAAAAAAGATAAGACTTAGGATTATTATGACAATTTTTTATAAAACAAATAAGTATCTTTTCATAAGAGATGAACAAGAAAAACAGAATAATATTTTCTAAAGACTGAATAACTGAAAAATAACAGCATCTTTATAAGATAAAATCATTATTGTCTGATAAAATAACTATCTTTGCAATATTATTGAAATATCACTACCTCATGAAGAATCTACATTTCCATATATTATTTTTACTTGCCATTTCTTTTACTTGTATATCTTCTCAAGCTCAGAATGCTCGCAAGCGTGTAGCTGTCGTTCTCTCCGGAGGTGGAGCTAAGGGTATGGCACATATTGGCATGCTGAAAGTTCTGGAGAAAGCGGGCATTCCTGTTGATATTGTTACCGGAACTTCTATGGGAAGTATTGTAGGAGGTCTATACAGCATCGGTTACTCCGCCGATGAACTTGACTCCTTAGTTCATAAACAAGACTGGGCCTATATCCTCTCTGATAACGAGAATCTGAGCCATCAGAGCCTTGAAGCCAGAAAAAAGCAAAATACTTATATTCTGCAGCGAAGCATCTCTTCTAAATCGAGAAAGATAAATACAGCCTCCGGCTTCATCAGGGGCAAGAATTTGACGGCACTCTTTCGCAATCTTGCTCATAACTACAATGATTCGATTGATTTCAGCACTCTACCAATACCTTTTGCTTGTGTAGCTACAGACATTGTCAACAATACTGAATACGATTTTCATAGTGGTGTTCTTGCAGAAGCTATGCGTGCAAGTATGTCTATACCTGGAGTTTTCGAACCTATAAGAAAAAATAATATGGTTTTGGTGGATGGTGGATTACGCAATAATTATCCTGCTGATATCGCACGCCAAATGGGTGCAGACTATATTATAGGATGTACAGTTCAGGATCCTCCAAAAACAGCCGACGATTTGAATTCCACAGCAGCTATACTTGGGCAGATTATTGATGTCAACTGTAAGAACAAATATTACGACAACCTTGCCATAACAAATATTCCAATCCGTGTCAATACAAAACCATACAATGCTGCCAGTTTTAATACGGAAGCCATAGACACTTTGATTCGCCGAGGTGAAGAAGAAACAATGAAGCATTGGAATGAACTTATGGAACTGAAAAAAAAGTTGGGTCTACCAGCCGATTATAAACCTAAACGAATAGCATTTCCCCGCCCTCAATCAATGGACAAAGAATATAAGATAAATCTCTTTATCTTTAAAAACATGACGGCCCATGATGAAAAGTTTCTTCGCATCAAATTCCATCTTAACGAAGGCGACAGTATCAACCTAAAAAAAGCGGAACAAATCACTACCTCCATGCGCATGGATCTCTTCTATAATAACGCCAACTATGAATTAAACAAGCATGCAAACGACTATCAAATAACTTTTGAGGCGGGGGAAAAGAAAACAGCACAGCTCTCGCTAGGTGCTCGTTTCGACAATGAAGAAATAGCAGCACTTCAAATGAATGCTGAAATACCTCTGCGTACAGCCATTCCTGTCAGTCTCGATCTTACTCTTCGTTTAGGTAAACGCATAAAAGCAGTTGCAGAGGCTATATACCATCCAGTCAGTTTTACGAAAATGCGACTATCATACGAATACAACTATAATGATGTCAATGTTTACGAAGAAGGAGCAAGGCTATATAATACAACCTATAACTATCATGCTATAAACTGGACATTGCTTGATTTTAATATTCGTAACTTTAATGTCACAGTTGGAACAAGATGGGATTACTACCATCATGGTGATCTGCTAGCTGAAATAAAACAAATAGAAGAAGGTGCACTCGAAGTCCCCAAAGACGATCATTACTATAGCTACCAACTACGAACCAAATACGACTCAGAAAATGACGGCTATTTTCCTACCAAAGGAGCATGGTTCCGTGCGGGTTATGGTTATTATACTAATAATTTTATACATTACCATAGTCATGCGGGATTCTCTGTGATTGATGCAGCATGGAGAATGTCTTTTCCAATTGACAGCAGATTAATATTGCAGCCAATGGTATATGGACGCTTTCTTTTCGGCAGCGAAATTCCTCACATGGAAGGAAATGTTATTGGAGGTAATTTCTTCGGTCACTATATCACACAGCAAATGCCTTTTGCAGGAATCGGCCATGTAGAGTTTACAGACAACCATTTCGCAGCAATCCAATTGAAAGTACAGGAAAATATTTTTAAACACATTTACATTATTGCCAAAAGCACAATGGCAGAACATACCAATCAATTAAGTAATTTTTTCGAAAGCCGTACAATGTGGGGAACACAAATTGGTGGTTATTACAAATCAAGTTTGGGACCATTGGGACTTAATTTTGGTTGGAGTAACCATACTAACGAACTCTATGCCTACTTCAATCTGGGATATGAATTTTAGAATATAAATTGTCCATTTATGCTTATTTATCAATAACTCATACTCATAATTCCCAATTTTACAATGCATAAAAAAAAGCATCTTCCAATGGAAGATGCTTTATATATTCAGATAAGATCTGATTACTTAACCTTGTCAACAATAGCTTTAAAAGCCTGTGGATTATTCATAGCGAGGTCAGCAAGAACCTTACGGTTAATCTCGATACCTGCCTTATGAAGAGCACCCATTAACTGGCTGTAGCTCATATCTTCAAGACGAGCGGCTGCATTAATACGCTGAATCCACAAGGCACGGAAATTACGCTTCTTATTGCGGCGATCGCGATAAGCATATGTAAGACCCTTTTCCCATGTATTTTTAGCGACAGTCCAAACGTTCTTTCTTGCTCCATAGTAGCCCTTGGTGAGCTTTAAAATATTTTTCCTCTTAGCACGTGAAGCGACGTGATTTACTGATCTTGGCATAATTTTCTTCTTTTAAATGTTCGACTAAAAAGTTTGATTAGCGCAGGCAGAGCAGATCGCGTACCTGTTTCAGGTTAGTTTTGTCTACAAGAGTCTGATGAACCAGATTCCTCTTCTGCTTTTTTGTCTTCTTAGTCAGAATGTGACTGTGATAAGCGTGATGGCGCTTAATTTTGCCTGTACCAGTGAACCGGAATCTCTTCTTAGCACCGGAATTAGTCTTTACTTTTGGCATTTTTGTTAATTTTAAAATTATTATTTATTATAGTGGCAACGCATATACCAAGGCGTTACGCACATTCTTTTCTTACTAGTTTACAATCTTAATCTACTGATTCTTCTAGATTTGCGAGTTCATCACCACCTTTAGCATTAGCCAAGCCGTCAGAATCAACTTGAGTCTTTTCTATTTTCTCTGTTTCCGATACGGATTCAGCCTCACGCTTTTCCCTATCTATACGTTGCTGACTTTTTTTTGCCTGAGCTGCTTTTTTAGAAGCCAAATAAAGAAACATCTTCTTTCCTTCCAATTTTGGCATCTGCTCTACTTTACCGTATTCTTCAAGATCATTAGCAAAACGGAGAAGGAGAACTTCTCCTTGCTCTTTGAACAAGATGCTTCGTCCACGGAAAAAAACGTAAGCACGAACCTTGTTTCCGCCTTCAAGAAAATCCTGAGCATGCTTCAATTTAAATTGATAATCATGCTCATCGGTCTGCGGTCCAAATCTAATTTCCTTTATCTCTACTTTTACCTGCTTTTGCTTCATCTCTTTCTGACGCTTTTTCTGCTGGTAAAGAAATTTGGAATAGTCAATGATACGACAAACCGGAGGCTGGGCATTAGGTGATATTTCAACAAGGTCAACACCTTGCTGATGAGCCAAATCCAAAGCTTGGCGCGTAGGCAAAACCTGTGATCCATCATCTCCCACAACACGTACTTCCCTAACGCGAATTTGTTCATTCACGCGGTACTGATTCTTCATTTTGTCATTCTTCATTCAACTATATTATGATAAGCGGCTGCAAAGTTAGCTATTTTTGAGGAAATTACAAAATTTTTGGTATGTTATTTTCAATAAGAAACCACAGATTAAATAGATTAATGCAGGTATAAAGAGAATAAAACTCGAAATCTGTAAAATCAATGTAATCTGTGGTCGTATTTATTTTAATCCTGTGGATGAATATTGGTTACTTCCAGCATCTTAGCAACTTCGTCCTGGATACGCTTAACGAAATCCTCCATGCTCATTGTAGCCTGTTCACCTCCACCCTGCTTACGCATTGATACAAGCCCATCGGCTGATTCTTTCTCACCAACGATTACCATATAAGGCACACGCTTTATTTCGTTGTCACGAATCTTACGGCCTATCTTTTCATTTCGGTAATCGACTGTGGCACGAACGCCTTGAGCGTCAAAATATTTAGCGACTTTC
>RRZU012434247.1_pt1 | contig 15278 bp, 10 predicted proteins | sample 2165561 | NCBI WGS metagenome assembly RRZU01 (sample SAMN10456909, study PRJNA506462) | wastewater metagenome | isolation source: wastewater sludge | place: USA: Moscow, Idaho
ATCCAGACCGGCCGCGTGAACGAGGATTTCGTCGCCAAGCACACGGTCTTCAAGAAGGGCCAGACCGATATCGGCTATGGCCTGCGCCCCGAGCATCCGCTGGAACAGGCCGCCACCGGCACCGCCGACGCGGCCCGGATGGACCCCTCGGATTTCGAGGCCTACAAGGCCTTCGTCGCCGACTATACGCTGGAATATGTCAGCGAACTGTCGGGGGTCGAGCCGGGCTTCCTGAAGGATCTGGCCGAACTTTACGCCGATCCGTCGAAAAAGGTCATGTCGCTGTGGACGATGGGCTTCAACCAGCACGTCCGCGGCGGCTGGGACAACCAGCTTGTCTACAACATCCACCTGCTGACCGGGAAGATTTCCGAACCCGGCAACTCGCCCTTCTCGCTGACCGGCCAGCCCTCGGCCTGCGGCACCGCGCGCGAGGTCGGCACCTTCTCGCACCGCCTGCCGGCGGACATGGTGGTGACGAACCCCGAACACATCGCCAAGACCGAAAAACTGTGGAAGCTGCCCACGGGCCTGCTGAACCCCAAGCCCGGCTATCACGCCGTGCTGCAGGACCGGATGCTGAAGGACGGCAAGCTGAACTTCTACTGGATCCAGGTGAACAACAACCTGCAGGCCGGGCCGAACACCTCGAACGAGACCTATCCGGGCTATCGCAACCCCGACAACATGATCGTGGTCTCGGACGCCTATCCGACGGTGACGGCGCTGGCCGCCGACATCATCCTGCCGGCCGCGATGTGGGTGGAAAAGGAAGGCGTCTACGGCAATGCCGAACGCCGCACCCATGCCTGGCACCAGCTTGTCGATGCACCCGGCGAGTCGCGCTCGGACCTGTGGCAGCTGGTCGAGTTCTCGAAGCGCTTCACCACGGATGAGGTGTGGCCCGCCGAACTGCTGGAGGCCAACCCCGAATACAAGGGCAAGACGCTTTATCAGGTGCTGTTCGCCAACGGTCAGGTGGACAAGTTCCCGCTGTCCGAAATTCGCGAGGATTATGCCAACCAGGAGGCCAAGGATTTCGGCTTCTACCTGCAAAAGGGCATCTTCGAGGAATATGCCAGCTTTGGCCGCGGCCATGGCCATGACCTTGCGCCCTATGACACCTATCAGTCGGACGAGGTGCGCGGGCTGCGCTGGCCGGTCGTGGACGGCAAGGAAACGCTCTGGCGCTTCCGCGAGGGGCGCGACCCCTATGTGGAGCCGGGAACCGAGGTGCAGTTCTACGGCAACAAGGACGGCCGCGCGGTCATTCTGGCCGTGCCCTATGAGCCGCCGGCGGAAAGCCCGGACGATGAATACGACTTCTGGCTGGTCACTGGCCGCGTGCTGGAACACTGGCATTCCGGGTCGATGACCATGCGCGTGCCGGAGCTTTACAAGGCCTTTCCGGGCGCGGTGCTGTTCATGAACGCCGCCGACGCGCGTGAACGCGGCTTCAACCAGGGCTCCGAAGTGCGGGTCGTCTCGCGCCGGGGCGAGGTGCGGATGCGGGTCGAGACCCGCGGCCGCAACCGGATGCCCACGGGCGTGGTATTCGTGCCGTGGTTCGATGCCTCGAAGCTGATCAACAAGGTCACGCTGGACGCGACCGACCCGATCTCCAAACAGACGGATTTCAAGAAATGCGCAGTCAAGATCGTTCCCGTATGAGCCCGCTTCGCCTGATCATCCTTGCGCTGGCCGCGATCTTCGTCACGGGGACCGTGATGGCCCAGCAGGCCGGGCTGCGCAGTTCGCCCGAACTGAACGGCCCCGACCCGGCGATGGAGGTGGACCCCGCCGGCCCGATCCCGCGCTGGGTCGCCGATGACGTGCGGCTGATGCGCCAATACCCCGAACAGCCCCCGATCATCCCCCATTCGATCGAGGGCTATCAGCTGACCAACAACGCCAACCGCTGCATGTCCTGCCATCGCCGCGAGGCGACCGAGGGATCGGGCGCACCGATGATCTCGGTCACGCATTTCATGAACCGGCAGGGGCAGATGCTGGCCGACGTGTCGCCGCGGCGCTATTTCTGCACCGCCTGCCACGTCCCGCAGGCCGACGCCAAGCCCTTGGTCGGGAACAGCTTTACCGACATGAGCAAGATGGGCATGAAGCCGATGGGGACCGAATAAGATGAGTTGGCTGGGTCGCAAGATCAGGTGGGTCTGGAACATCGTCTCCTCGCCCGCGGGTACGCTGGGCATCGGCTTTCTGACGCTGGGCGGCTTCATCGGCGGCGTGATCTTCTGGGGCGCGTTCAACACCGCGCTGGAAGTCACCAATACCGAGAAGTTCTGCACCTCGTGCCACGAGATGCGCGCCAACGTCTATGAGGAACTGACGCGCACCATCCACTTCTCGAACCGGTCGGGCGTGCGCGCGTCCTGCCCGGACTGCCATGTGCCGCATAACTGGACCGACAAGATCGCCCGCAAGATGCAGGCCAGCAAGGAAGTCTGGGGCAAGATCTTCGGCACCATCGACACAAGGCAGAAGTTCCTGGACAAGCGGCTTGAGCTGGCCCAGCACGAATGGGCACGGCTGAAATCCAATGACAGCCTGGAATGTCGCAACTGCCACACCGCCGGGGCGATGGACTTTTCGCGCCAGGCGCCGCGCGCGGCCGAGATGCATACCAAGTATCTGCTGACGGGTCAGGCGACCTGCATCGACTGCCACAAGGGCATTGCCCACGAACTGCCCGACATGACCGGCGTCGATCCGGGCTGGCAGATCCCCGCCACCCCGGCCGAGCCGCAGCAGGGCGCATCGGCGGACGAAAAGGCGGCCTTGCGCGACTATGTCGAAGGCTAGGCCCGCAAGGACCTGAGGAAACCGAAACGGCCGGGCGCATGGGACGCCCGGCCGTTTCCTTTTTCCGTCACCGTTCCGGGGCGCCTGTCTGGCGCCCCTCTGCTCTTTGCGGGTCAGGCGCTCAGCAGCACGGCGCTGTCCATGTTCACGCGCAACGCCACGTCGCTGCCGGTCGGCACCGCGGTTTCGCTGCTGTGGTGGCTTTTGTCCACGACCAACTCGGCCCCGGCGGCGCGAACGATATAGCGGATCTGGCTGCCCAGAAATTCGCTGTGCAGCACGCGCCCGGCGATGGTGTCGGGACCGGCGGCGGCGCTGATGGCGATGTTCTGCGGCCGCAGCACGACCGAGCCCGCCCCCATGGCGCCGCCGCGCAAGGGCAGCGCCTCGCCCGAGCCGGTGACAAAGCGCAGGTCGCTGCCCTGCTTTTCGACGCGGCCCTCAAGGATGTTGGCGGTGCCAAGGAAGCGGGCGACGAACAGGTTCACCGGCGCGTCATACAGTTCCTGCGGGCGGCCGATCTGCTGGATCACGCCCTTGTCCAGAACCGCCATGCGGTCGCAGGTGCTGTTGGCCTCTTCCTGGTCATGGGTCACGAAGATGGTGGTCAGACCCAGCTTGCGCTGCAAGGCCAGCAATTCGCGGCGCATCTGCACGCGCAGGCTGGCGTCAAGGTTCGACAGCGGCTCGTCCAGCAGCAGCACCTGCGGTTCGATCACCACGGTGCGGGCCAGCGCGATCCGCTGTTGCTGGCCGCCGGAAAGCTGGTTCGGCATCCGGTCGGCAAGATGCTTCAGGCCGACAAGGTCCAGCGCCTCATCGACGCGGCGGCCGATCTCGGACGCCGGCACCTTGCGTTCGCGCAGGCCGAAGGCGACGTTTTCGCGCACCGACAGATGCGGCCACAGCGCATAGGACTGAAAGACCATGCCCACGTTGCGCTTCCACGGCGGCAGGTCGACGACATCCTTGCCGCCGATGCGGATCGCCCCCGACGGACGCGGCCCGAACCCGGCAAGCGAGCGCAGCAGCGTCGATTTTCCCGACCCCGACGGGCCGAGAAAGGCGAAGAACTCGCCCGGCTTGATCGACAGGTTCACGCCGGTCAGCACCTTGGTGGGGCCAAAGGCGAGGTGCAGGTTTTCGATCTCGATTCCGACCATTTCGGTTTTCATGGCTAAATCTCCTTGTGGCAATCAGTGGTCGTTGCCGGATGTTTTCAGTTTCTTGTCGCGCTCGATGATCCTTTGCGACAGGAACATGCCCGCGGCGACGATGACGACCGCGACGATGCCAAGCGCCGCACCCGCGCCGCGCCCCGAAGGCGTCTGCATGAACAGGTAGATGCCATAGGCCAGCGGGCTGTCCGCCTCGGACGAGACGAGCATGATCGTGGCCGACAGTTCCACCGCCGCCGTGGCAAAGCTGGTGACAAAGCCGGCAAGGATGCCCCCGGTCATCAGCGGCACGACGACGCGGCGGATGGTGCGCGACTTGGTGGCGCCCAGGCTTTCGGCGGCTTCCTCCAGCGCAAGGCTGACCTGTTGCAGCGCCGCCATGCAGGCGCGCAGCGCATAGGGCAGCCGCCGGATCATCAGCGCGATGGCGATGATGACCCACCATTGCGCCATGGGCTTGTCGAGGAACGGCACATTCACGCTTTGGAAGGTGCGCAGGTAGCCGATGCCCAGCACCACGCCCGGCACGGCCAGCGCGGCGGTGGCCATGTAGTCCAGCCATTTGCGGCCCCGGATGCCGGTGCGCATGACGATATAGGCGATGGCGGTGCCCAGGATCACGTCGCCAAGCGCGGCGATGCCCGCATAAAGCAGCGTGTTGGTGATATAGCCCTGCGAGCCTTCCCACATGCGGGCATAGTTCGCCAGCGTATAGCCGTCAGGCAGGGGCGCAAAGCTCCAGATCGTGCCCAGCGACAGCAGCAGCAGCCCGATATGGGGCGACAGCACCAGCAGCAGGATGAAGATCACGGCGCCGTAAGCCAGCACCTTCTCGCGCCGGTTCAGGTCGCGCTTGGCCAGACCGCCGCCGCCCTTCTGGACGGTCGCGTAATCCTTGCCGCGCATGACCAGGAACGAGGCCCACAGGGACAGGATCGAGAACGCCACCAGAATGACCGAGATGACATAGCCCATCGGGTCGCTGATGCCGACCGAGGTGATGCGCAGGTAAGCCTGCGGCGCCAGCATATTGTTGACGTTCAACAGCAAGGGCGTGCCAAGGTCGTCAAAGACCTTGATGAAGACCAGCACCGCCCCCGCGATATAGCCGGGCATGGCCAGCGGGAACACGATGCGGCGGAACAGCCGCAGGCCCGATGAGCCAAGGTTCTGCGCGGCCTCCTCCATCGAGCGGTCGATATTGCGCAGGCTGGTCGACAGGTTGATGAGGATGAAGGGGAAATAATGGATCGACTGGACCAGGATGACGCCGTTCAGCCCCTCCATGAACGGGATGGTAAAGCCGAAATTGTCGCGCAGCAGCAGGTTGATGGTGCCGTTGCGGCCAAAGATCAGCGACATCGCCACCGCGCCCACGAAAGGCGGCATGATCAGCGGGATGAAACCAAGGCTTTGAATCAGGGACGAGCCGCCGAAGTTGAAGCGCGTGGTGATATAGGCCAGCGGCAGCGCGATGGCCGTCGCCAGCACCACCGACATGGCCGAGACATAGAACGAGTTCAGGAAGCTTTCCCGAAACAGGCTGGTGGCAAAGAAATCGGCAAAGTTTTGCAGCGTCAGGCCGCCGCTGCGCGGGTCGATGAAGGCGACATAGATCACCTGCAGGACGGGAAACAGCAGGAAACCCACCAGAAAGATCGCAATGAAGATCGCGACAAGGGCGGTGCCGCTAAGGCGCGGAAACAGGAATGACGGCAAGCGGTCGGCAATGCCGGTTCCAGCCGCCGGGGGCGGAGTCTGTGACATGGGGATGGTCCGGTATTGGAATTGCGGGGATGGCGGGGGCACCAAACCTGCCCCCGCCCCGATCAGCGCCCGCCCGGTGCTAGCATGAACCGCAGGGGACGCCGATCCTGGCCGAAGGGCGCGCGGCTTTGGCGCGCCACCCGGCCGAAAGCGGGCAAGGTCACATCGCGGCGGCCTTGTCGGCCAGTTCCCTGGCCTTGCGATAGTTCTCGGTCACCATCGCATCCCATTTCTGTTCGATCTCGGCCTGGCGGGCCTCGATCTGGTCGCCGGCTTCCTTGCGCACGGCGGTGAAGGCGGCGGTGAAGGCGGGGTCAAGGCTTTGCTCTTCGGTGATCGGCATGGCCTCGATCAGGGCGCGCGCCTGCTGGATCAGGGCGGCGGCCTCGGCATTGCTGCCGTCGGCGTGCTTGGCCTCGGCCTCATGCACGGCCTTCACGGCGGCTTTCAGATCGTCAAGGCGATAGGTGATCATCACGTCGAACAGCGAGCTGACGACATAATAGCGCGCGCCGGACTTATCGACGTCGAACTTGACCGCGGCACCGATCGACTTGTCCTCGAACGGGTTCGGCAGGCCCTCGGGCGCGTCGGCATAGACCGCCGGGTTGACCGGCAGACGCATGATCGCGGGGTCGAACAGCACCTTTTGCCCCTCGGGCGACAGCAGATATTCGACGAAGGTCACCGCGCCCTTTTCGTTCGGCGCATTGGTGATGACGCCGATATTGGCCGGCACCAGCGCCGTCACCTTGGGATAGGCGAATTCGACCGGGAAGCCCGAGGCCTTGGACGAGAAGGCGAAGAAATCGATGACGATGCCAAAGCCGAAGCTGCCGGTATTCACCCCGTCCGGCACGCCGAAGCTGCGCTCGGTCACGGATGCGAAGTTGCCGCCCATCCATTTCCAGTCGGCCCAGCCCTTGTCCCAGCCCTCGCCCTGCAAGACGGTTTCGACCGTCAGATGCGTGGTCCCCGACCGCGAGGGCGCCGACATGCCGACATGGCCGAAATATTCCGGCTTTTCCAGATCGGCCCATTCGCGCGCCGGCTCAAGGTTGTTGGCCTTGATATAGCGGTCGTTCCACATGATGCCGTAGCCCGAGGCCGCAAAGCCAAAGTAATGCCCGTCGGCGTCGTTCATCGGATAGGCGCCGATCTTGTCGGGGATGCCCTGCACATTGGGCGTGATCTTCGCCAGCCGGCCTTCGGCTTTCAGCACCTCGAAGGCGTCGGGCGCCGAGGCCCAGAAGATGTCGGCGGTGTTCGCCTTGGCGATTTCCTGGACGTATTTCACGCCCGAGGACGTGCTTTTGTTCAGGATCTCGATGTCATAGTCGGGATGCGCGCCCTCGAACGCCTTTTCGATCACCGAGGTCATGTCCTCGGGGAACGAGGTGACGACGACGATCTTTTCGGCAGCCATCGCGCCGCCCGCCAGCAAGCCGGACAGCGCGACGCTGCCGATCAGAAACTTCTGCATTATGTCCTCCCAAAATCACCGCCCGCAGGCGGATCGGGGTCAAGGTGCCAAGTCGCGCACATCATATCAACATATTGTTTTTCAAAAATAATTCTGGCGTTTTCGGGTCAATTTCGACACATGCCGCGGGTCAATCCTGACCCGGATCGACCATGCCGCAGGCGCGCATGCGCAGATAAAGCCGCTTGCGGGGGATGCCCAGCGCCTCGGCGGCCTCGGTCTTGCGGCCGCCGGTCTTTTGCAGGGCGGCGCGCAGCAGGGATGATTCGAATTCGCGCATCGCCTCGTCATAGCCAAGGTCGTCGGCCATGGCGCCCATCGGGCCGGTGCTGGCCGGGTGCAGCGTCACCTTGAGCCCGATCACCAGCTTTTCGGCGACATTGCGCAATTCGCGCAGGTTGCCGGGCCAGTGATAGCTGCGATAGGGCCGCAGGTCCTGCTGGGTCAGTTCGGGAAAGCGGCGGTTGTGGCGCGAGGCGGCCTCGCGGATGAACTGCGCCATCAGCAGATAGACGTCCCCCTCGCGGTCGCGCAGGGGCGGCACCTCGATCTCGGCAAGGCCAAGGCGGTAATACAGATCGTCCGTCAGGCGCTGTTCGGCGCGCAACTGGCGCAGGCTGCCATGGGCCGAGGCGATGATGCGAAAGGGCCGCGCGCCGCGGTCGTCCATCAGCGCCAGAACCCGCATTTGCAGCGCCGCCGGCAGCGCGCCGATGTTTTCCAGATAAAGCGTGCCGCCCGCCGCCATGGCCAGCGCGCCGGGCTGTTCGGCCCCCTCGCCCGTCAGCAGGGCGGCGAAATTCGCCTCGGTCAGCATGGTGCAGCTTATCTCGACGAACTCGCCCTCGCGCCCGGAAAAGTCGTGCAGCGCGCGGGCCGCCATCTGCTTGCCGGTGCCCGGCTCGCCATGCAGCAGCACATCGACGTCAAGGGGCGCGACGGCCGCCAGTTCGCGACGGCAGTTGCGCATCGCGACCGAGCGGCCCAGAAGCCGCGCCCGCAGGTCGGTGCCGCGCGCGATGCGTTCCTTCAGCCGGCGGTTTTCCAGCAGTAGGCGCCGGGTCTCCAGCGCGCGGCGGATGATCGCCAGCAGATATTCCGGCGGCGCGGGCTTTTCGATGAAGTCGAAGGCGCCGCGCTGGATCGCCTCGACGGCCGAGCGCACGTCGCCATGCGCGGTAATCAGCACGAAGGGCACGCCCGGCGCCATGGCGCGGGCCTCGGCCAAAAGATCCAGCCCGGAAATTTCCGGCATCCGCATGTCCGACAGGATCATGCCGTCCCATTCCGGGTCCAGTTCCGCCAGCATCGCCTTGCCGCGTGCAAAGCCGCGCGCGGGCAGGCCTGCGGCCTCGATGATCTCGACCATGGCGGAAAGCAGGTCGGCGTCGTCGTCGACGACAAAGATTTTCGGGTCTTTCGTCATGTCTGTCCTGCTGTCTGTCCTGCTGCGGGCAGTCGCAGCCGCGCCACCACGCCACCACCGGGCGCGGCGGCCAGCGACAGATCGCCACCCATGTCCTTTGCGATATTGTAGGAAATCGACAGGCCCAGCCCCATGCCGCGCCCGGCCTCTTTCGAGGTCACGAAGGGGTTGATCGCCTGCTCCGGCGTCAGGTCGCCCAGACCGATGCCGTCGTCGCGCACGGTCAGGTCGATCCATGGGCCGTCCGCCCCGGCGTCGATGTCGATGCGACCGCTGCCCTGCTTTTCGGCGATCGCATCCAGCGCATTGCCCAGCAGGTTCAGGATCACCTGCTCGGTCAGGATCGGATCGCCCAGCACCTGCGCCTGCCGGGCCGCCGGGGTGACGTCGACCGTCACCGGCATCTGGTCCAGCCGCCCCTGAAGCAGCGACAGCGCCGCGTCGATCTGTTCGCCCAGACGCAGCGCCTCGCGGCGGTTGTCGGCGCGGCGGGCAAAGCGCCGCAGATGCGAGATGATGGCCTCCATCCGGCGGCTGAGATCGCCGATGCGGTCAAGCTGGCGTTGCTGTTCGTCGGCATTGCCCGTGGCGCGCGCGCCCTCCAGCAGCACAAGGCGGTAACGCAGCGCGGCCAGCGGCTGGTTCAGTTCGTGGCTGATCCCCGCCGAAAGATTGCCAAGCGCCGCCATCTTGCCGGCCTGCACCAGTTCCGCCTGCGTTTCCCGAAGCTGCCGGATGGCGCGGTCGCGGGCATCGATGGCGCGGCCGAATTCATCGACGGCATGGCTGATGCGGCTGATTTCGTCCGGGGCGGTGCCGCCCGGCAGCCGCGCGCCGGCGGTTTCGGCAATCGCCAGCATCCGCCCGGTCAGCGCCCGCAAGGGCGCGATGATGCGGCTGCGCATGGCGCCAAAGACGATGGCAAGGCCAACCACGCCAAGGATCAGCGTCAGCGCCACCAGCCCGCCCATGGTCAGCCGCGCCCCCTCGGCCGTGCGCGCGACCCCGGCCAGCACGCGCTGCTTTTCCGCCATGGCCAGCCGCGCGACGCGGTCCTGCACGCGGGCGACGCCCTCTTGCACGGACTGGATATTGCCGAAAATCTCGGCCTGCAAGGCGACCCCGGCCAGGCGCCGCTGCACCAGTGCGGCGGCGGGACCGGCAGGCGGATCGACCAGCGCGCGCAGCCGCTCGACCGACTGGCGCAGGGTCAGGAACTCGGTCCTGACCGGCAGGGCCGAAACGGATTCGCCCAGCCGCGCCAAAAGATCATAGGCCAGCCCGGACAATTGCTCGATCTGGCGCGCGTCGTTCGAGACCGCGATCTGCAACAGCAGCGTCACCGTCGAGCCGGCATCGGTGCCGATCTGGAACACCGCATCGCGCAATTGCCGGTCGCGGGCCACTTGCGCCACCAGCATGGCGCGCGCCCCGGCATCGTCCTGTTGCTGCAATTCCAGCATCCGGGCGCGGATGTTGAAATCATAGTCGTTCAGCAGCGGATCGACCTCGTCCTGGATGTCGATATTCAGCCAGCGCAGCGTGTCGATGTCGCGCAGGATGCCATCGGCCAGGTCCTTGCGGCGCTGATACAGCGGCGGCAGCCGCGCAAGGTCGCGCTGCAACCCCGCGACCGAGCCGCCCGCGGCACCGGTCCCCGCACCGGTCCCCGCACCAATCCCGTCGGGCAGGCGCAGCGCCGGGTCCTGCAACGCCTTGTCCAGCTCGGCCGCGACCTTGGCGACTTCGGCCAGTTGCGCATCGCTTTCGCCCTCGCCGCCGATGATGCGGGTGGCCAGCCCGGCCAACTGGGCCGAGTGCCCGGCCAGTTCCCCGGTCGCCGCGATCCGCGGCACCTGCGAGGCCGCCAGCCCCGAGAACTGCGTCTGGAAGCGTGCAAAGGTCACGCTGGTCAGCGCCAGCGCCAGCCACATCAGCGCCACCGTGCCGCCGATCAGCAGCATCAGCCGCTGCCACAGGCCCAGCCGGGGCCGGGTCATGGCGTGGCCTCGTCGGCGGCCAGCTCAAGCCGGTGCAGGGCGGTATCGGCCTGCGACAGCGCGGCATCGGCGGCCACGACCCAGCGATCATGCGCAGCCTTCTGCGCCGGCGTCATCGCGGTCAGGTCGGTGATGCGGCCGGGACGGCTGTTGAGGTCGGGGGACAGCGCCTCGGCCTCGTCCACGGGCAGGGCGGTCAGCAGGCGCTCGACCCGGGCCAGTTCATCGCCGGGCGCGCGGCCTTGCAGCGCGCGCAGCCGCGCCCACAACTCGCGCCGCTGCGGCAGGCGGTCGGAAATGAAGATGTCGAACAGCGCATTCACCGCCCAATAGCGCTGCTCGGCCAGCCCGGCGTCATAGGTCTGCCAGGCGCGGCGGATGGCGTTGCGCATCGGCTCGGGGATCGCCTCGCCCGCCTCGTCCCGGACCGAGGCCAGCGCCGGCACCCGCCCGACGCCGGGCTGCAACAGCAGGCGCTGGCCCGCGTCCGACAGCACGAAACCGACGAAATCGCAGGCAAGTTCCGGCGCATTGCTGCCCGCCAGCCGCCCGATCTGTGCCGGAAAGATCATCACCGGCTTGCCATAGCGGAAATCAAGCTCGGGCTCGATTCCGGCCAGAAAATCGATGGTCAGCCCGATGCTGAAGCGCCCCGATTTCACCCCGTCGATGACCCCGAAACTGCGCGAGGTCAGCGTCGACAGGTTCTCGCTGAGGCGCAGATAGAAGGTCCAGCCCTGCTGCCAGCCGCGCACTTGCAGGAAGCGTTCGACCATCATGTGCGATGTGCCCGAACGCGAGGGCAGCGCCATGCCGACCCGTCCGCGATAGGTGGGCAGCAGCAGGTCGTCCCAGTCGCCGGGCATGAACAGCGTCGAATCCGCCCGCCGCGCCCAGCCGATCGAGGACAGCGCAAAGGGCAGATGCCCGGCCTCGGGCAGCGCCGCGCAGCCTTTCGGGTCAAAGCCGCCATGCTGGCCGATCAGCGCAAACGCCTCGGGCGCCGAGGCCCAGAACAGGTCAAAGCCGCGCGGATTGCCACGGGCGATCTCATCGACGCCGGAATTGGTGTTCTTGTTCAGGACAAGGATATCGGCGTCCGGGTGCAGGCGGCGAAAGGCGGCGATGAACGGATCGGTGAATGCCGGCGGCATCGAGGTCAGGATGCGCAACTGCTCGGCCCCGGCCAGACCGGGCAGCGCCAGAAGCAGGGCCAGAAACGCGGCGCGGATCACGACACGACGGATCACGACACGACGGATCACGACACGGGCCGCGCGGCGCGGCTGATGGCGGAATCTGGCCCGATATGCGGCATATCGTGGCCCCCCTGCCACCCGGCGACATTGCCGCACCTACATGGCGCAGCCACCGCAATCAGGCAATCGAAAGCCGCGCGGGCCGGGTTTTGGGTCAGTTTTGACACGCCCGCCCGCGCGCGGGGAAAGGGGCCGGCCGCCGGGGACCAGCGGCCGGCGGCTGGATCAGCCCTTGATCCGGCCTTCTTTCATCAGGGCGAAGCGCTTGGGGAAATACCACTGCAACACCTTGCGGAACTTGTCCGAACTGTCGCGCGCCCAGTTCCGCATCAACTCGCTGCCAAACTGGATGGCGGTGATCGGCGTCGCGCCTGCGGCCTGCATCCGCTCGATCGCGCGGTCATGCGCGACCGCCGAGATGCCGCCCACCGCGTCGGCCACCGGATAGACCTGATAGCCCGCCGCCTGCATGTCCAGCGTCGGGAAGGTCAGGCACACTTCGGTCCACAGGCCCGCCATGACGATCTTCTTGCGGCCGGTGGCCTCGATGGCGTTGCGGAATTCCTCGTCCTCCCAGGCGTTGACGCCGGTGCGGTCGATCTCGGTCACGCCGGGCAGTTCGTCCATGATCTCCTGCGCGGTGCCGGTGTTCACACCCATATCCACGCCCACGGTCGAGACGATCACAGGAATGTCGTAGGCGCGCGCCAGCTTGCACAGCGCGATGACGTTCAGATCGATCTCGTCCCGCGTCGAGGACGTGATGGTGCGGTATTGCTCGGGCTGGTAGTCGATCAGCACCAGCGCGCAGTTCTGCGGCGTCAGCAGGTGGTCAGAGGCGGGGTCGCGGATCGGTTCGGGTTGCGTCTTGGCCATGCCGTTCTCCGGGTATGATATGCGTGGAATATAAGGACGACCGAGTCGCCGGGGCGACTGGCCCACGCCCAGTTAGGCACAGGCCAGCGGTGCATGGCAAGCAACGGCGAAAGGACCCGGCGTTCGCAAATCCAGAACGCACGGCAGCTTGTCCGGGGCCGTGCCGCCCCCACCTTCATCGGTGACGGCGGCACATGCCGCCCACCAGATCCAGAGAGGTTCACATGCGCAAGATTCTGTCCACTTCGACCGCCCCCCGCGGCCATTGGGTCGGCGACGGCTTTCCTGTCCGTTCGCTTTTCTCGCATATGTCGGGAAACAACGACAACACGCCCTTCCTGATGCTGGATTACGGCGGTCCGCATGAATTCGGTCCCGCCGCCCGTCCGCGCGGCGTCGATGTCCACCCCCACAAGGGCTTTGAGACCGTCACCATCGTCTATAGCGGCGAGGTCGAGCACGGCGACAGCACCGGCCGCGGCGGCGTCATCCGCGAAGGCGACGTGCAATGGATGACCGCCGGCAACGGCATCCTGCACAAGGAATTCCACAGCCACGACTTCACCGCCAAAGGCGGCCTGTTCGAGATGGTGCAACTGTGGGTGAACCTGCCCGGCAAGGACAAGTCGACCGACCCCGGCTATCAAAGCATCGGCAACGCCCAGATTCCGGCGGTCGAGCTGCCCGAGGGCGCCGGACGCCTGCGGGTCATCGCCGGCGAATACGAAGGCGCGAAAGGCCCGGCGAACACCTTCACGCCGCTGGATGTCTGGGACCTGCGCCTGAACGCCGGCAAGACCGTCACCCTGAACCCGGTCGAGGGCTATAACGTCATCGTCGTGGCGCTGAGCGGCGAGGTCAGCGTGAACGCCGAGGCCCGGCTGACCGGCCCCGCCACTGCCCGGCTGTCGCGTGAAGGCGGCGCCGTGGTGATCGAGGCCGCCAGCGACGCCAAGCTGCTGGTCCTTGCCGGTGAGCCCATCGACGAGCCGGTTGCCGCCTACGGCCCCTTCGTGATGAACACCGAGGCCGAGATCCGGCAGGCGATCACCGACTTCAATTCGGGCCGCTTCGGCCAGCTTTGACGGCAGACGGAAACGGGCGGCAGGGTGAACCTGCCGCCCGTTTTCGTCCCGAAATGCCCGCAGCCCAGCGTGGCGGGCCGGCATGACTTGGATATAGCCGCCGTTCTGGCAGGCAGCGCATCGCCCGGCCTAACCGGCCGCGGCGATCAGGCGCGCGGCATCGGCCAATGGCAGCAGCGGCGGCATCCCGGAGGGGGTCGCCAGATAATGCGGCACCCAGTCGGGATCGAACTTGGCCTTGAAGGCGCGCAGCCCCTCGAAATTGTAGAAGGCGCCGCCGTGGCGATAGATCAGGTTGCCGAAGCGGTCCCACATGCGGCGGCTGCGTTCAAAGGACAGGCCCGACAAGGGCGCCATGCCCAGCGAAAAGCGCACGAAGCCCTGCGACTTCAGTTGCAGCATCAGTTCGGTGAACAGGAACTCCATGGTGCCGGCGGGCGCATCGCCGGCATGGCGCATGATGTCGATGCTGCCGACGCGAGCCTGCGCATTGGTCAGGACATTGGCAAAGGCGACCAGCCGCCCGTCGCAGCGCACCAGCGCCAGCGGCCAGCGGTTCAGCCAGTCGGCGTCGAAGCGGCCGACCGAAAAGCCCTTTTCGCGGGATTTCTTGGCCGTCAGCCACGCGTCCGAGATGATCCGCAGTTCCGCCAGCAGCGCGGGGCTGTGCGGCGGCAGCGACAGCGACAGCGTCAGCCCGTCGCGCCCGGCGCGGGCATGGGCGGTGCGCAGCTTCTTGCGGGTCGGGCCTTGCAGCGAAAAACGCGTCAGATCGACCACGGCCTTTTCGCCCATCTTGTGCAGCGTCATGCCCAGATCCAGCATCAGGGGCACCGCCGCCGGCCCGACCTGATAAAAGACCGGCCGCGCGCCCGAACGGCGGGCGGCGTCGATGAAGGTAAAGGCGATCTCCTCGGCGGCCTCGCTGTCGCCGACCGGGCCGCCAAGCGCCAGCCATGACGCGCCCGACACCCCGAACATCACGAAGGCCCTGTCGTCGTCGGACAGCATGATCGTCTTGTCGCCGGTCAGCGCGAACCCTGCATCGGCATCGTCGCTGCCGCGCACGATCCGCTCGGCCTGCGCCAGCGTGGCGCGGTCAGGCCGCGTCGGCCGGAAACGCGGCGCGCGCAGCAGCAGCAAAAGCGACGCCGCCCCGACCAGCAGGCTGATCAGCAGGCCCGAGCGCAGCGCCCGTGGCGCATTGGCGTCGGTGGCGAACTGCCACCACATTTCATTGGCATAGGGCGTGCTTTTATGGGCGAAGAACAGCACGAAGCCCACGCTGACCATTGCCGCCAGCATCAACACCGCCCATCCCGGCGTCAGCGCCCCGTGGGTCAGCACCGAATGCCGACGAAAGGCCCGGCGGAACGGCAGC
>RRZU011940775.1_pt1 | contig 15277 bp, 10 predicted proteins | sample 2165561 | NCBI WGS metagenome assembly RRZU01 (sample SAMN10456909, study PRJNA506462) | wastewater metagenome | isolation source: wastewater sludge | place: USA: Moscow, Idaho
AGGATTAGAGAATTTACAGGAACAGTACCATGCTTTTCAAGAAGAACGAGATAAGGATAAGGTATCCACTGAAGAGATTGAAGAAGCCTTTGAGACATTTAAGGAAAAACGAGATGCCGTTCATGAATTTGAAGTGGACCTTGCAGAGCACCAAATAGAGAGGCTAGTTGATGATGGGATTTATATCAAGGTGTCTTTTGGTATTAAGCAGAGTGGTCTTGTTTTCATTCCCAACTATCAACTAGATATTATGGAAGAAGATAATCATAAAAAATATAAAGTATATATTCGTGAGACAACCTCATACTTTGTCTATAACAAAGAATATTCGGATAAGAATCAGTATACTAAAGGGCGAACCTTGATTAGACAGCTAACCAACGATAGTCGGATGATACCATACAGAAGACCGACTGTTGAAAGACTTCAAGAAAAGATTTCTGAGATTAACCTCTTGATTGAGTTAACAGAGACAGACAAAAGATACCAAGACGTTAAAGACGAATTGGTCGAAAAAATAGCAGAGCTAGATATCAAACTAAATCAAACCAATGAAAAAATCGCCACCTTAAACAAGATGGCGGAAGTGTTTATCAATCTAAAGAGTGAAGATACGAGTAGTCACAAACTAGCGAGGTATGACTTTTCAAAACTGAATTTAACAGAATCAACGTCACTAGAGCAAGTGACTGAAGAAATAAGAGTATTTCAAGAAGTACTAGATCATTATCTTGATGAGTATGAAGAACTAACAAGGAGATTAGAATCCTTTATTAAGGTATTAAATTATTCAAAAGATATTAAGGAAAAAACACAAGACACTAGGTCCGTCCATATCTCTTAAAGAGTCTGGGACAGACATCCATGATAGTTCCCTCCTTCTAAAAATATGAGAGCTTATCTACCGAATTTTAGTCGTATTTTTATACTCATGCCTATCGCATATTTTGGGGTGCTCGTCAGTAGAGTGGATTAGTTTGTCCCTCGATGACTAACATCATTAAGTCGTCAACCACAAAGCCCTCACTATGATTATACACCTAGTGAGGGCTATTTGCTTTGTTTTCATGGTTCTGCGGGTGAGGGCGGAGCCATCATGGATGTCTGTCTCAGACTCTTTTACCATCTTGAAAACGTTGATGTTATGGCTTTAAGAAGTCTTTCGGATATGTTTCATCCTTACTATGACATAGCTAAGAAGCATTTTTCAAACGCTAAAATCGTACTTGACGGGTTCCTTATTGTACAACATTTTAGTCGTGCTATGAATCGTGTCCGGATTCAAATCATGAATCAATTCGATAGAAAATCTAAGGACTACAAAGTCTTGAAACGTTACTGGAAATTGATTCAGCAGGATAACCGTAAACTCAGTGATAAACGATTTTATCGCCCTACGTATCGGGTGAATTTAACGAACAAAGAAATCCTGAAAAAACTCCTATCTTATTCAGAAGAGCTAAACAACACCATGAACTCAATCAACTTCTCTTATTTCATTTCCAATTAGAAGAAATCAGATCATTTCTTTGACCAAATTGAACAAGAAATAGCCACTGTTAACCCTATTTCTCAGATGGTATTTAAGACACTTCAAAGGGATAAAGACAAGGTTTAAACGACTTGGAATTACCTTATTCTAATTCAAAATTGGAAGCTACAAATAATCTCATCAAAGTCATTAAGAGAAATGCCTTTGGTTTCAGGAACTTTGTAAACTTTAAAAAACGCATTTTGATTGCTTTGAACATAAAGAATGAGAGAACGAAGTTCGTCCTCTCTAGGTGTTAGCTTTTCATCTACCCACTACAGTTGACAAAGAGCCAAAAGTTCCGATTTTTTTGCTTTTATTATATCAACAATTATTAAAAAATATACTGGCTTTTTAAATATAATGCTGGGTGAGGGATTTGAACCCCCACGATATACACAGTATATCACTAACAAAATGCTAGCGTGTCTGCCATTCCACCAACCCAGTAATTAAATTTTATCAAAAAAATAAATATTGTCAAGCATAAACTTTTAGATACCCACGCTACATAATTATTGCTAAATTCTCAAAGTAAGTTCTAGGTCCCTGTTATCTGGAACTTACTCTGAGAAATATAGGAAAATCAACAGAATTTAGTCTCAGACTAAGTTCTGTTTTTTCGGATAGCTTTGTTCTGATAGGTAGTATAGGGACTAGGTCTTCTCATTTTTGGGCACACTAAAACCACTGGCTCTGAGGGCGTCTCAAAGTAAGTTCTAGGTATCTGGAATTTGGGATGGGACAAGTTTCTTTCTAAAATATTTCTAGTTTTGGTTTTTAGGGTGATTAGTTGCGAGTTAAGAGGTTTGGAGACTGGCAGACATCTTCTGTTGGGATTTCGGTGATACCTAGGAGTTTGGCGAGCTTTTCTCCGTAAGTAAATGTAAATAGTTCGTAGGCGGATTTACCGTTCAAAGCAACACGTTTGACGCTATTGATGTGTGAGCAGACCAGGTTGACATCTTCTTGAGTCAGGTTATCAAAAGACGTTCCCTTAGGCAAAATATCGCGAATGAGGGTATGATTCTTCTCAATACGTGCCTTCTGGTCAGAGCGATTAGGGTCGCAGAAGAAGAGCTTGGATTGACCACGGACATCGATTTCAATATCGTCTACCCTAGCGAATTCCCCACCGTTATCGGTGAGAATGACAGGGAAACTCTCAAAGAAGTCTATCTCAGCCTCAAAGAAGTCATTCTTTATGGCTTGGATGTGCTTGGCGACTTCGAGAGCTGTCTTATTATCCAGCAGTCGAGCAAAGATGAAGTTACAGAAGGTATGACAGAAGGTGAGGAGTAATTTCCCACCCACACGACCGACGACAGTGTCCATTTCTAGCCAATAGCTGAGGTTATTCTCGGCAAGATAAGCTTGGAAATCTTCGTATGTTCTTCCCATTTTATCGGCTTTAGGAATAGGTGGCAGTTCCCTTGTCCGACGCTTTCTAAACTTGACGATACGAGGAAAATCAATGGGTTTGGTCGACATATAGCCCTTCTGCACATAGCGATAAATACTAGCCCGAGAGACAGATAAGTCATTGGAGGCAATGATGTGGTTGAGGTGTTGCCCCTTCTTGATAGCCTTCGATACAATATCGTCCATGTCGAAGAAGGTTTGCTTATTGAGAGCCACCCCTTCACGGGATTCTGAGAGGGTAGTTTCGTAGGTCTGTTGGGCTTTTTTAGCGTAGTAGAATTGCTTGGTAAAACCACAATTTATCCTCTTTTTAGGGCAGTTGTTACAAACATAAGGCGCCTTTTTAAGGAGAGGGCAGGCCTCGCAGTTGGATGTAACAGTTGTTTTCTTAACAATGAGGTTTCGTCTCACTTCTTTAGAAATGGTTGACGGATCTTTCCCAATCTTTGCGGCAATATGAGAGAAAGGTGTTCCTTGTTCAATGCCCATTTGGATATCGGTACGATCTGAGAGTGTCAGGTGTTTGTGTTTCATGATAAAGACCTATACTTGTCCCAAATTAAGTTCTACCTTATTTTCTCGTCTCAGACTAGTTTCTAGTTTTGGAATTAGACTAGAAGTTACTTTGGGAATTAACACTACATAATTATTATTAAAATGATATTTGACAGCGGAATATTTAAATATTATAATGGATAAGGAGGTATTTAAATGAAAGTATTTTTAGAAAATTCAGATAAATACATCGAAAAATTATCTGATAAAAATGGAGTGTGCATTATTTCATCAGAAAAAGATAAATTAGCATATTCACTTTTTAAAAACAGAGTTATCAATAAAGAATTATTGGCAAAAAGTGTCAGTTTTACATTTTTTGACGAAGTTGGGTATGAAATTTGTTTGGGTCTTTCTAAAAGGTTTTGTGACTATGATTTTCTTGAAGCAAGTCACGGGACTCAAATAGAGGACAAAGAAAATTTGATTGTTGTTGTGGCTCTTATCAATGAATTGAACGAGGAAGCTCTGAATTGTTTTATTAAAAATAATTCAAAAATTCCGTATGTCCTGCTAGCCTCTAAATGTATTATTGGATTATCATATTTCATTGCTAAGTTTTTAACTATTCCTAAAAAAGTTGCATTGGAAACAAGTACTGGTTTCTTTTTAAATATGGTAGAATCTACCCCGTCAATTAAGGATAATGGATTGATTAAGATGATTTCTAGAAAAAACTATCCTTTTGAGTTTTTGACAGAATCAAAAGAATATTACCAACTTGGTGCTATAGCTGCTCATGCAAATAGTCGAGTTTTGTACATAGGTAATCAAAAGCTTGGTGATAAGCAAGAGTTTCAATTGTCATACGTATCTAATAAGTTGGGCTTGGGCTCACTTTTTTTAGATTCATGTTTTGGATTAAGTTTTTCAGCTAGTGGCGAGACCCTGATTGAAGATTTATCATATTCAAATTTAGATTCAATAGTTTGTTATAAAGGTATTAAAGATAATTATTTTGTTGAGTGTCTATGGTACTTAGCTTATAGATTACGTGGACTAAGTTCAGTAGAAGCAACCGTAGAGGTTAACAACAATATAAGTTCAAGAACTACCGACTTACCTCTCTATGTTAATGTTGGTTATGACAATCGAAAGTATGAACTGGATTCTTCAGCTGAGTATATTCAAGATAGAAAAGAAATTTTAAAATTTAAGTCGAGTTGTGAATTGAGAGGTCCATTTGGATTTTGTAAGATACATTTTGGAAATGCAGGAGATTTTTCGAATCTTTCGCTTACGAATCCGACTAGAATAAATTGGTGTATAGATTATAAGAATAATGAAATTCTATTCTTCTCAGAAAAAAAAGAATTGCCATTAGAATTAAATTTTATAGATTTGAGAAGAAAGTTTGATTTAGTTAGAAGAAATTTTGAAGAAATCGCTAAATTTAAGAAAAATTGGAACAAGGATTTAAAAAATAAACTATCGTTATACACTCAACAACTCAATAATTTATCGCTTTTATTAAAGAAGACTCAACTTTTTTCAGACGTCGCCTTTAAGTGTAATCTAAAATTACAAGAATTGACTACTTTAGGAGATGAAATCGAGGAGCTATTTCTTCAAGAAATTGGGCGAGAAAATTTGAGCTCAGGTCCATTTTCTGAAAGCTATATTGATATGTATGATTTGAGACGGATGGAGTTAGATTTCGGTCGATGTCCGTATTGTAATTTAGGCACAATTCAGAAAGAACTGGTATCTGTATTAAGTAAGAGTGATAGTAGATTCATAGAGCATTGTTTATCCTGTGGCCAGATAAAAGATTTGGCAACTGAATTTGATTCGGTATCCATTATAAACATAACAAAAATAGGTAAGGAAATCGAATTTGTGCTGGCATCAAAAATTAATAGTAAGGTTATGTTTGTTGTCACGGGGGCAGAAAGCATAATTGAAAGTATTACCGAAGGCATAAATAAAATTTTTATTACTTTAACAGAAGATAAGCAGTTTGCTGTTTTGAAATGCTTCTATATACATAATGACAAATTAAACGTAGTTTACAAAAATATTAACTAAAAAATAAAGGGGTTAATTAAATGGAAACAAATGAATTAAGACAAATTAGAATAGATAAATTAGATAAATTAGACTCAATGGGAGTGGATCCATATAGTTCAAAATATTATACGGAGGACTTATCAGTATTTTTAGAGAAGTATTCTGACTTGAGTAAAGAAGAGTTATTGACCTTGGAACTTACTGGAAGTTTTGCAGGTCGTATAACAAATAAAAGAAGCGCAGGGAAAGCGTATTTTGCCGATGTTGATACAGGCTATGGAAAAATTCAATTGTATGTTCGTAAGAATGAAGTCGGAGATGAGAAATTTAGGGTTTTCGAAATTTTAGATTTAGGAGATATCATTGGTTTCTGTGGAACTTTTATGAAGACTAATAAGGGAGAGTTTTCTATTCAAATTTCTGAATTTGATTTGCTATCAAAATCTTTGAGGCCACTTCCAGATAAGTATTACGGTTTAGAAAATATAGAAACCAAGTATAGAAAACGTTATTTGGATTTGATAAGTAACAACTCTTCAAAAGAACGTTTTATTGCTAGAAGTAAAATTATATTTGAAATTAGAAGCTTTTTGGAAAGTAAAGGATTTATAGAAGTTGAAACGCCGGTGTTTCATGATGTTTCAAGTGGTGCAAGTGCTCGACCATTTATCACTTATCACAATGCTTTAGAAGCAGATTATAATTTGAGAATTGCTTTAGAACTCCATTTGAAAAGGTTAATTGTAGGTGGTTTCAATAAGGTATTTGAAATTGGCAAAGTATTTAGAAATGAGGGAATTGATACCACACATAATCCTGAATTTACAATGTTAGAATTATATCAAGCATACACAGATTATATTGGTATGATGGAATTGACAGAGGAGTTATTTAAAAAAATATCAAGCCAAATTAGAGGAGATTCATCAAAAATTGTTTTCGGCAACCATGAGATAGATTTATTGAAAGATTGGCGTCGTATTCACATGGTTGACGCAATTAAAGATGTTACAGGTATTGATTTTTGGAATGTATTTGATTCAAAAGAGGCTATCGAAATTGCAAGAAAGCATAGCATCTTTGTGGAAGAAAACTCTACTGTTGGTACAATTATTAATGCATTTTTTGAAAACTTTGTTGAAGAGACTTTAATACAACCAACTTTTGTCTATGGTCATCCAATCGAAATTTCACCTTTAGCTACCAAGAATAAAAAAGATAAGCGTTTTACTGATAGATTTGAGTTGTTTATTGGTGGAAAAGAATTCGCAAATGCTTATTCAGAATTAAATGATCCGTTAGATCAACGTAAAAGATTTGAAGAGCAAATGAAATTGAAAAGTTCTGGTGACTTAGAAGCACAAGAATTAGACGAAGATTTCATTGAGGCACTTGAATATGGTATGCCACCAACAGGTGGTTTAGGTATCGGTGTTGATAGACTAGTTATGTTGTTAACTGAGACGTACTCGATACGTGACGTAATTTTATTCCCTACTCTGAAAAGAAAGTGAGTTCTTTATGAAAAAGAGTTTAGTTTACATTGAAGGTGAATTTTGTGATCTTGATAGAGAAAATAATCTTTCTGATAGAATTACCTTTGAAAATTTACACATTCAAGGAGATGAGTTGGATATCTATGTGGACCAGAATTCTCTAACTACAGATTTTGTATCAAAGCTAAATCAAGAGCAATTCAACACAGGGATTCTCTACAGCATATATTTTATTAATGATATTAATAGGATAAAAAATGATAGAGTTATAACTGAGTCATCTAAAATTTCAGTTTTTCTAAGAAAAAAAAATAATATTATTGAGGGAAATGATAGAGTTCAGTATTTTTCGCGGAAAGATACGACAGTTGATAATGTAAAGTCTATTTTATCTGATACTAATTCAGTATTGAGTTGTATGCTTGATGGCTCAAATTGGAGAATTCACTTATCTGATGGAATGATTTTAGGAAAGCAACGAAATGCTTTGATAGAGTCTAAATATAAATATCCTCATCATGTTCAAAAATGTATTAATTCTACCGATGAAAATATAATATATGGTGATGAGTTTGATATTACGCATATATTTTTAAACTCATGTTCAGATTCATTGGTTGATAAAACGTTATACGGTAGTAATTTAAATGTCGTTCAAAGTCTACTTAAAAACTCTTCGTCAGTAATTAGTAGTTACAGAATGAAGAATGGTAATGAGAGTGAAAATTTACTGCATACTCATTTACTAATGAATGGCTATAATGCTAATGAAATTCATTATATTTTAAATGTTAATGCAAGTTTACAACAAAATGAATTATCTCCCTATATTAATTTCGGGAATACGATAAACCTGTCAAAGCCACCTCTTAGCATAAATGAGATAAGTGTATCACAAGTTTCAAAAAATATCTGGGGTATAGATTTTTATGCTTCTAAAGAAGTACCATACTTTGAATGTGAATTATATCTTCCATCTGAAGTTATAAAGAGTTTATTGAATCAAAAATCAAATTTAAGTATGAATGTTAGTGATGAGGATATTTATTTTACGTATATTCCCAATGTAAGGACAAATACCGTGAAGTGTATTTGGTTTTCATATAAAAATTTTCATCTATCATCAATACAAGTTTATTTAACTGATTATCAAGAATCTATTGCAATAGAAAAGTATTTACTTGATACACTTGAAAATATTCAAAAATTTACCACTTTAGGTATTGGTTCAAATAAGCTGAAAAACAAGGTCGATGACTTCTCAAGGTCGGAAATATCCAAGCTTATTCAGTCATTACCCTATCAAAGAAATAAGTTCATGTTGGAAGAGTTTAGAAAAAGTGAAGAATCTCTTTATAAAGGAATTGAACCATTTATTAGGCAAACTATGATGATTGACTATCCTATAGAGCATTTTCATAATAAGTCTATAATAAATTCATTAGCAGCTGAGAATATCCAAAATTGTCCTAATTGTGATAGTAGAATTTTTATTAAAGAGTCTATTGTTCCAGTCTTGTCTTCGATTAGGTATTCTGGTATTTGTAGAGTTTGTCATAATCCTTTTGATATGACAGATTTGTCGAAGAAATCAAAACTAATAAAATGCTCTGGTAAGCGTAGAAATGATTCGTATTTCTTGGAAATTGAATTAAAAAATATAAATAACTATAGTAATTCTTCTTATTTTGTTTTCTTTGTTCCTACCACTGATTACAGTAGTAATATTGATGATATTGTGATTAATCAACTTTCGAATGAAGAAGGATACTATGTTCTTGAAAAAGGAGAGACACTGAAGTTTAATGTGGAATTCAAACGTGACCGGAGTCAGTCAGAGATTGAAAAGTTTATAGACTACAATATATATGTAATTGAAAACGGTGAATTACAATACTATTCAAGAAAGATAGTTTTCCCATCAAGGGAGATGATTACGGGATATGAAGAGTTGAAAAAGGATATTGTTGGATATCTTGAGAAGTTTCTACCTGAAAAGAGAGTAGTTCATTCATTAAATGTTGCTAAAAAAGCAGTAGAATTGGCTGATTTTTATGGTGAAAATATTTATGAAGCTGAAATTGCTGCACTCTTACACGATTCTGCGAAAGGATTTGACAAGGACAAAGAATTTGAAAAGTATCTTAATGGCAGAGGAATATTGACAGATATTAATGGTATAAAATTACCTCATGCTTCTGTCGGGAGAGATGTAGCAGCAAGAATTTTCAACATTGATAATGCTCAGATTCTATCAGCAATTTTTTGGCATACAACAGGTCGTAAAGATATGTTGCCTTTAGAAAAAATTATTTTCGTATCTGATTATATATCTGATGAAAGAACTTTTGATAATCTTACTGAGATTAGGAATGTTGCTAAACTTGACTTGGACCTTGCTGTAGGAAAAATTATGGATTACTACATAGAGTATCTGTGTATCGTTAATGATTTAAACCCTAAACTAGCTGAAATAGAATGTAGGGATTTTTATTTATCAGGAGTGTAATTATGTGGTTAGATGATGTCGTTGACTCTATAGTTCAAAGAAGGAGAGATGTTTATACCCTTACTACTAGTGTGTCTCCTACCGGTGTGATTCATATTGGAAAATTAAGAGATATTACTTTAGTTTATTTTGTGCATAAAGCATTATTAGCGAGAGGCGAAAACGTAAAAACAATTCTATATTGGGATGATTACGATGTTTTCCATAAAGGTAAGGATTATATGGAACAGAAGGGGCTACCCCTAATTTTGGTAAAAGACGAGAGAAACAAATTAATTACAACTTTATATAAAGAACGATATGAAAAAGAATTACATGAATTAGGCGTGGAATTTGACATTATCATTAGTCAAGCTGATAGATACATTCGAAGAGAATATGATGAATTTTTATATTCATCATATTTAAATGGCGGAAAAATTCAGAAAATTCAAACCGATAAAAAAAGTCTAATTATTTGCCGTGCTTATTGTCCGGAGTGTTCGAAAATATTGGATAATAAATCAGGATATTTCAGTTTTTTTTGTAAATATTGTGGGAAAGAATTTGAATATTCCAAAATTGATGAAATTAATTATAAATTGCCGTTTTTTATTGAGTGGGCATCTAGATGGGCAAAAGATAGTTCTGATTTTGAACCAATAGGAATTGATCATGCTTCGCCTAATGGAGTATTTTTTAAAAGTAGTTGGATTTCTGAAAGTATATTTGATTACCCTACTCCAGTTGCACAAAGGTATGAATTTGTTGGAGGAAGTAAAGGGAAAAAGCTATCCGTTTCTTCTAAAAATGGATTAACTATAACGGAATTCTTGATGTTATTTCCTAAAGAAATAATATTTTGGATATTTTTTAAAACAAATCCTAAAAAATATTTAGTTTTAGATATTAATAAAAAGGAACTTTACCTGAATTATTATATTGATTATTTGAAAATGTTAGTAAAACCCTCAAGCCATTTTACTTACTTTTTGGATATTATGAATTTCCCAAAAATTAATAATTATGATGGCGTGAATATTAAGCAACTATTTAATTTCTTGGATTTTACATACAATGGAAAATACCAAGGGGAAAGGGTATTAGAACTACCTAATTTCCATTCAGAATCATTAATTTCTTCTTTCATCTATTGGCATTCTATTACAGGAAATATTGTAAATCTGAAAAGTACTGAAATGTCGAGTTTAGATGAAAATCAGAAGTTGTTAGTTGAAAGTGTTATTAAATTACTTGTAGATAATAAAAATTCCTGCTATGATGAATTTAAGCAAGCTAATCTCCTATTTAAGGGATATCAAAAAGAAATTAAAGAGATAATATTTGGAACTTATAAAATTCCTGATCTTTCAAAGATGTTATATGTTTATTCTTTTGATATTCTAGATTTTTATGGAGTATATGATGAAAATTAATAATATTATTGATGAAAATATTCTATTTTTAATGGAAGTAGGTGCTTCAGTTAGTGGAAGTGAAGCAAAAGATATTGATTATATAGCTGTCGTTAAAGATTTGAATTTATTTCGGAAAAAATTAGAAAATTCTTTTGGAGAAGTAGTGGTTTTAGATGATAGCTTTAGAATCGTAGGGCATGTTCCTCAGTTGAATTTTGCTATATTCTCAGAAACTAATATATTTTCAAGGCTGTATGAATATTCTAATGTCAGAGCTCCATTAGGGGAGTGTAGGGAGTGGGTGGTTGGTTATTGGATTCCAGAAATATTTGTTCAGGATATTATTAATGGAAAGGTTATTATTAATAAATTATTAGGAAAGTCTGATTTTAAAAAATTATGTAAAAAACAAAAAGAGGAAATACTAATAAATTATAAGAAAAAAATAAGAGATGAACTATTAGTCAAATCAAGAATTTTGGAACATGAAACTTCTATTTGTAAAAAGGAGATTTTAAAAACTGATTTAATACTCGCTATTATGAGATACATTCAAATTAATCTTGATGAGAGATACTTAAATTTTTCTAAACTAATTGATAAACATGAAGTTTTTGTATCGAGTCTAATTTGGTTAGAATATGCTGAATTTTTAAGTAAATTACGTGAAATTATTGGATATATTGACGAGGGGGAATACAATGCCATTGATCTTTGGCACATGGAAACTTGACCCAAAATATGGGAAAGTTGAATCCATTAATAGTGCTTCTGAAATTATTGATTATGCTTTCAATCGTGGAATAAGATATTTTGATACTGCATCGGTTTATGCTAACCAAGAGATAGAAAAAATATTAGGTAAGTATTCTAAAGAAAAAGTGGATATTATCTCAAAAATTCCAGCAACAAAGAAAGTCTTGTATTATGAAAAATATGATGCATTAGATTTATATCCAAAAGAATGGTTGGAAAAGCATGTAAATATGTCGACTAGTAATTTGGATAGAAGTGATTATACAATGTTACTTCATAACTATGGTTTTTGGAATAATATTGATAAAGTCTTATACCAGTTGTACAAGTTGAAGGAACAAGGAATAGTATCAAATATCGGGCTTTCACTCCCGAATAATTTTTCAAATACAATACCTGTAGATATTTTACAACTTATTGATACATTAGAAATCCCTTATAATAATAAAAATAAGTGGATTGAAGATAATTATTATAGTATAAAGAGTAAAAACATTGTACTAAGAAGTCTTTTGAATGATTTTCAAAAGACAGATATTAAAAAAAGTACAATTAGAAATGTAATAATTGATGGATTAAAATATTCAGATAATATAATAATCGGTATGACAAAGTTAGATCAAATTGATGCTAATGTTAGAATTTATGAGTCTTTAAAGACGGAGGAACGAAATTATGTACAATAGAAATGAAGTTATCGAAAAATCTAATAGAGAAGAGTTTATTACTGTGACTGGGGAGAATTCAGGAAAGCAGTATAGATTTTATAAGTACATGTACGGTGTTCTAGAGCCGAACAGAGAATCCCCACTTTCTTGCGTTAGTGTAGCTAATAATTCATTGAGTATTGATTTATGGACGGGGTGTGCATTACAGTGTTCATACTGTCATGTGCAAGGGATTTATGAGGATATTGATTGGTCAAATAGAAGGATGAGGAACAGACCTGTACGTCGCAATAATTTTACACTTGAGCATATAGTTGACTCATTAGTTGAACATCCTTTTTTTGAAAAGGATAAGACGGTTTTAAGTATAGGAACATCTAGTACAGAACCTTTTGCTAGGGGAGAAGTTCTTGAATCTACCTTAAGAATTATGGAATATTTTATAGAGAAGGGCTATAGGAATCCGTTCTGGATTGTTACTAAGGGCGGTATTCCTAGAGAAGCTGCTGGACGATTAATAAAAATTTCTAATGCAATTGATAAACTAATTATTTCAATATGTTATGCTGGTAATCGTCGTATTATTGAACCGAGTCAAAATAATAGGTTTAAAAATATTGAGTTACTGAAAGAGACGGATAATAATATTTCAATAAATTGGTATTTAAGACCATTTAATATTGAATGGTTTGATGATAACTTATCTTTGGAGGACTTATTTAGATGTATTTCAAGTAAATATGGCAAATATATAGATTCAATAATTCCTGGAGGATTAAGATGGACCGAGGGGATAGAGTATGGAATTTGCGAAGCAAGAAATTTAGTGCTTCCGAACTTATTGAAGGAGAACAATGTTAAGACAATGGATGATGGAGTATGGGAAGAGTTATATAGACTTAGGAATAAGTACTTTCCAACTCTTCCGTTATATAGACACTCCTCTTGTGGCGTATCTCATGCCTTAAAAAGAGATAATATTTGTTTGACTCAAATTTTAAAGAAAAATGATTGTGATTTATCCTTATGTCCAATCGCTCAAAGAGGATTATGTTCAGGGAGGAATTTTGATTCTGTTCATATTAAGCAACTAAATCAAAAGCTTGATGGGATTGGGTTTGGTGTTACAATTGATTCGATTGATAGTACTAAAGGTAAAGTAAATACTACTCCTTCTCTCAATACTTTTAGCCCTGCTCTAGAGACCGCAGTCGTTCACTGTATTGCTAACGGAATGTCATCAATTTGGGAAGAGAGTTAATAATGAAAAGAATTGAAAAAAAGAATATACTTCTGTTAATTCTTAGCAGTTCCATAACCAAGACTGGGGATATAATGTTTGACTTTGCAAATAAAAGTTTTTTAGCGAGTTTAAATTTGAATACGTTATATTTGGTTGGGATTTATCAATTTTTAGAAAATATTATAGCAGCTATATTTAATCTTTTTGGTGGAGTAATTGCAGATAGATTTAAGAGAAAAAAAATTATTATCCTGACAGATTTTTTTAGTGGTATTGCATGCATACTCTTATCTTTTTTTACAATTAACAAGTTGTTGTTATTTGGAATTATTGTTGTGAACGTATTATTAGCTATTTGTTCTTCATTCTCCTCTCCTGCATATAAAGCATTAACAAGAGAAGTCGTCGAAAATGATACCATCCCTCAAGCAAATTCATATGTTCAAACGATTAATACAATAATAAAGGTGATAGTACCTTTAGTTTCTATGGGAATATATAAAATAATTGGGATTAATGGGGTATTACTATTAAATGGTGTTTCCTTTATTATTTCTAGTATTATTACTTTTTTAATAACTCCTATTATTGAAGAAATAAATGTGAGAAATGAAAATTCTGTGTTTTCAATTTTTGATGATTTGAAATTAGGTCTAGAATATGTTTTTCATGATCGTAAAATATTTCTTTTATTATTATTTGTTTCATTAGTTAACTTTTGTTTAGCTGGATATAATCTGGTCATACCATATGGAAATGTTATGTTTCCTTTAATCAATGGTAATGTATTCAGTGCCTTTCTAGTTGCGGAAACGATTGGAGGTGTTGCTGGTGCGATTATCACTAGTAAATTAAGCAAAAAGTTATCAGTCTTAAAGTTATTAATGTGTACTGCACTATCAGCGTTATCTTTGATGCTAGTTCCATTGACGTACATAATTTATCCTAATTTGATATTTATTTCTTTAGGAGTAGTGCTATTCAGTATATTTTCTACAATTTTTAATATACAATTTTTCTCTTTTATTCAAAAAAATGTTGATAACCAATATTTGGGAAGAGTATTTGGGATTATCTTTGCGGTTGCTGTCTTCTTCACTCCGTTAGGAACAGTTCTTTTCTCAATTGTATTAAATCCGAATTTTATTTATAACCTATCAATTATTGGTGTTTGTATTTTAATATTATCAGCAGTCAATCTTTTACTTATTTTTAGAGAGGAGTATTAATAATAAGTTTTCAAAGTACTGAAAGCCAGAAAAATAAAGAATAGCAAGTGTTTATTTTTACATATTACCACAAGACTATCTATTGATGAGATTAGATTAAATTCGGAAAAGTGGTGAGAGTTTTTGGGTATCACAATCGTCAGACGAAGTTCATGAGTAGGACAGAAATGAAAAAATAATACCCTCACAAGTAAGTTATTGATTTTTATTTACAATGGATTGAAAAAAGTATCTGTACACCTAGAAAAATTGGCTCTTTGTCAACTGTAGTGGGTAGATGAAAAGCTAACACCTAGAGAGGACGAACTTTGTCCTCTCTTTCTTTATGTTCAATGCAATCAAAATCCGTTTTTTAAAGTTTTCAAAGTTCCTGAAACCAAAGGCATTTCTCTTAATGACTTTGATGAGATTATTGGTAGCTTCCAGTTTGGCGTTTGAATAAGGCAATTCCATGGCGTTTA